>JAEEGL017338835.1_pt1 | contig 32205 bp, 31 predicted proteins | sample 9134231 | NCBI WGS metagenome assembly JAEEGL01 (sample SAMN16246548, study PRJNA631951) | gut metagenome | biome: gut microbiome; feature: rumen; material: fiber-attached | host: Bos | place: Iran: Karaj | collected 2018-10 | reverse complement strand
TTAAAGAAATTCTTTGAAAAAGGTTATTTCTATGAAGGAACACGTGTAGTTCCATATTGTCCACATTGCGGTACAGGACTTGCTTCTCACGAAGTAGCTCAAGATTATCAAGAAGATGATTGTGATACCGTAATCGTTCCATTTAAACTTAAAGATAAAGACGAATACTTCTTAGCATGGACAACAACACCATGGACACTTTTAGCTAACCTTGCACTATGTGTTAATCCAGATGCAATGTATGTTAAAGTTAAATCTCAAGGATATACATTCATAATGGGTAAAGAATTAGTATCTAAAGTATTAGGTGATGAAGTAGAAGTACTTGATACATTTAAAGGTAAAGATTTAGAGTTTACGGAATATGAACAATTAATCCCTGAAGTTAAAGCTGATGGTAAGGCCTTCTTTGTTACATGTGATAATTATGTAACAATGGATGATGGTACTGGTATCGTTCATATCGCACCTGCCTTTGGTGAAGATGATGCTAATGTATGTAATAAATATGGTATTAATGTAATTAATCCAGTAGGTAAAGATGGATGTTATACAGAAGGTCCTTGGAAAGGTAGTTTCGTGTTTGATGCTAACTTAGAAGTAATTAAATACTTAAAAGAAAATGATAAGTTATTCAAAAAACAAAGAATTAAACATGATTATCCTCATTGTTGGAGATGTCATACACCATTAATTTATTATTCAATGCCAAGTTACTATATTAAAGTATCTGAGATGCGTGAAGAGTTATTAAAAGCAAATAGTAAGATTAATTGGTATCCAAGTTATGTTGGTGAAAAACGTTTTGCTAACTGGTTAGAGAACGCTAAAGATTGGAATGTATCAAGAAGTAGATATTGGGGAGCACCAATTCCTTATTGGACTTGTGAATGTGGTCATGCTGAAATGTTAGGTAGTATCGCTGAACTTAAAGAGCGTGCTATTGAAGAAGTTAGTGATGACTTTGATCTACATAAACCATATATTGATAATGTTCATTTAAAATGCCCATCATGTGGTAAAGAAATGACTAGAATTCCAGATGTACTAGATTGCTGGTTTGACAGTGGTTCTATGCCATTTGCGCAATATCATTATCCATTTGAGAATAAAGAATTATTTGAAGAACAATTTCCAGCTGACTTTATCGCTGAAGGAATTGACCAAACTCGTGGATGGTTCTATACATTATTAATTATTTCAACTTTCTTAACTGGTAAATCACCATTTAAGAACGTACTTGTTAATGACTTGCTTTTAGATGCTGAAGGCAAGAAGATGAGTAAGTCACGTGGTAATATCGTTGAACCATTTACTGCTATTAAAGAGTATGGTGCAGATACAGTAAGATTCTATCTACCATATGTTAGTCCAGTATGGACACCATTAAAGTTTAATTTTGATGGACTTAAAGAAGTATATTCTAAGTTCTTTAATCCTTTAAAGAACACATATTCATTCTTTGCAATGTACGCTAATATAGATGGTGTAACTGTTGAAGATGTTAAAGAAAACTTTAAAGTAGATTATAAAGATCGTGAAGAAATCGATAAATGGTTATTATCTAAATATAATAGATTAGTTCTTGATGTAACTAATTCGTTTGAAGAATATGATATTAATAAAGTAGTTCACTTCTTAGCAGACTTTGTATCAGAAGATTTATCTAACTGGTACATAAGACGTAATCGTGATAGATTCTGGGGATCTGACTTAAATAATTCTAAGAAAAGTGTTTATTTAACAACATTTGAAGTATTAGAAGGATTATCACGTTTAATTGCGCCAATCTGTCCATTCTTAAGTGAAGAAATATATCGTGGTTTAACAGATAATGAAAGTGTTCATTTAACTGATTATCCAGTTGCTGATACTAAATTAATCAATGAAAAGATTGAAGAAAAGATGGATTTAGTACGTGATTTAATCTCATTAGGAAGACAAGCAAGAGAAGATGTTAAAATTAAAGTACGTCAACCTATTAGTGAAGTAATATTAGATGGTAAATGTGAAAAAGTTATTGGTGACTTAACTGATTTAATTAAAGAAGAGTTAAACGTTCATGAAGTTAACTTTACTAATGACCTATCAACATATATGTCTTTTGAAGTTAAACCTAACTTTAAAGAAGTAGGTAAGTTATTTGGACCATCTATTAAAGAATTCCAATCTAAATTAATGGAACTTACTGATTCTGAAATAACTAGTTTATCAAATGATGAATCTATTAGTATGGAAATTGGTGGTAAGAACGTATCTGTTAATAAAGATATGGTTGAAATAAGAATTAGTTCTAAAGAAGGTTTTGATGCGGCTCATGAAAATAATAACTTCATCGTATTAAATACTAACTTAACGGATGAATTAATTGATGAAGGTATTGTACGTGAATTAATTAGTAAAGTACAAAATTTACGTAAGACTAAAGACTTTAATATTACAGATCGCATTAACATCTATTATTCTGGTGATGTTGATTTAGAAAAGAGATTAAAGAAATATATTAGTAATATTAAGAAAGAAACTTTATGTATTGATATTATTAAAGAAAAACGTGATGGTGAGTTATATAACCTTAATGGACTTGAAGTAACACTTGACGTTGAAAGAGTATAAGACATATGAGAATATGTCTTTTTTCTTTACTAAAAAGTGTGGTTATGATACAATAATACCGTTTTTTGAGGGGATATATGGACTTTTTACGTGTCAAAGAAGTTGGTTATAGTTATAATCAAGTAGATAATGTGTTTGATAGATTAAAAATTCTAACTAAGTGTATTAAAGATGACTATGAAGAAATAAGCTTTATAGAAAATGAAAAATTAATATATGAGACACTAGAATCTATTATCAATAGAGATAACCAACATTTATTAACAGCAATCTTTTTAACGTATGTTCTTTGTTATTCAATTGCATATAAAAATAATGATGTAAGAGTATGGAATAATTATCTTAATATCATTAAAAATGTATGTTCAGAGAACATTAATGAAGCTATATACTATTTCACTGGTTTTGTACGTTATTATTACGAAGAAAATAATGAATATACGTATGTAAATAATAGTGTGTTCTATAATGAAGGCCACAGTTTCTTTGAAACATTTAAAGAATTATTAAAATTAGATGATGAACTTCGAGATATTTTAAATAAATATAAAGCAACTATGAGTATTTTAAATAGAGAATTTTTAGGTTCAACGAGTAATATTAGAATGTCATTAAATGGTGTTTTAGCAGTTATTGTTAGTTACTGTGTTGTAACTAAAAGTTATGATAAATATGAAGAAATGGTTAAAAACATGTTTAGTGATGTTGAAAATATTAGTGATAAAATGGAAATGAATGGTATAAAAATGGAGTTCTTCGAAGATGATAAACTAGTTAAGGGTAATCCAAAAGCTAGTGAATGTGTAGAGTTTGTACTAGATATTTTATCTAATCAAAATAAAAGAACAATTAATTAGGGGGCAATATGAACTTTTTATGTGTTAAAGATTATAATTATCCAAATAAAAAATATAGTATATATTCTAAATTATCATCACTTATGTGGTGTCTTAAAGATCGAAGTCAATATTATGCGTTTCAAAATCATAGTGGCGATATAACAAGAAGTATTGATGCTTGTGTTAATGATAGTAACGAACACTTATTTACGGATATATTTGTTGTATATGTCTTTATGCAAGCTAATAATATGAAAGATATTTATAATAAAGAGGATATGGTATGGCCCAAAATCGTTACCATTTTAAATTCCTTTGCAACAAAAGATATTAATCGTTTTATCTATTATTATTCATCATTAATATTCTATTATCGTAATATGAATTATTCATATCTTTGTCCAAATGATGATTATTATTACTGTGAATGGGATTTTAACTATGAAAAGATGTTTAAGGAATTATTAAAAGATGATCCTCATACACGTGTATTACTAAGAAAATATAGTGAAGCTATCGATAAAATACAGGAATTACCAAAGGAAGTCTTTAGTTCTGTAGCAACAGCTCTAGCTATTGCATGTAGTTATTGTATGATTACTAAGAATTATAAAGGTTATGATGACATGGTTACTAATATTCTTGCTAATTCAGAAACTATTCATGCTAAATTCGAAGTAAATGGTATCAAGGAAGTTATTAATACTAAAAGATATGAAGGAGACCATACTGGTGTTGAACAATATGTTCAATATGTCTTAGATCTTGCAAAAGATAATCAAAGTGGTAAAACCATTAAATAGAGGCTTATATGAATGTATTATGTATTAGAAGTTTAGACCCATCTATGAAAAAAGAACGTCGTGTATATTATCAATTAAAAAACTTGATTTGTTGTATTATGAGTCCTGATGAAATAGATGATTTTAGTATAAATGAAAAGGAGATTTATAATACAATCTCTAATCTTACTAATTGGGATAAAGACTATCTATTTGATGCAATGTTTATGTTTTATATTGTCTCTGAATCAATGACTAATAAGGCTATATATGAAGATAAAGAGCCTATATGGAAAGATTGTCTTAAGATGATGAAGAGTATCACTGATGAGAATGTATATATAAGAACATTCTATTATTCAGGTCTTGTAGATTATTATGGTATGAATAATAGATCTTTTTATAGAATTCCAGGATGTTATAGTGGATATCACATGAGTTATGAAGAAGCTTTCAAGGAATATATTCAAGAGTCTGATGAGTCTGTAAGAGATATATTAGAAAGATATTATCAATATCGTGAATTTTTATTTGATAAATATCATAATTCTGAAGTTAATATTGCGATATTTGAAATATTGGGCTTAATAACTAGTTATTGTATTGTTACTGGAGAGTTTAATATATACGACGATTTAGTTAATAATCTATTAAATTCTTCAAATGTTATTTGTGAAAGAATAGAATTAAATGGTCTATTGGAAAATATCTTTTCATTAAGAACAAATTTTGATAATCCTGATATTGAAAAGACAGTTAAGTATGTAATAGACTTAGTTTCAACTAAAGAAAAAGGAAATGCAATTCGTTAAGAATTGCTTTTTTTCTTATTTTGTGGTATAATATAGCGAGTTTTCAAAGGGGTTGTTTATGGGAAACGAAATAGATATAAATCATATCTTTGAACAAATAAAGTTAGAGATTACCCGTTTAAATAAAGAAAAAGGGATTAAGGCTTTTAATGAACATGTAAATGATATTAAGGCTAATCTTGAAAGAGTGAAGCTTGCTAATAGAACATATCTATTAACAGATGCCTTTATCTTTTATGTTGTTGTATATTGTTACGATAAAGAATTCTCTATATTTGAGAATATATGGGAAACAATGAATACATGGTTACAAATAATTGCTACATGTTCAGAAGAAGAATTAGCTTATTATTTTACTGAATATGCGAAATTCTTTATGAATATATATAATAATCATTATGATTATCTCCCTGATTTCTATAATGATGGTACACCAAAACCAGCTTATACATCTAGAGGTACATTATATACTGATAAAATATGTGAATTACTTAGTGATGAAGATTTACTTTTATTTAAAAAACTATTTATTTATCATGAAGTAGCAACTTTAGGAAGAAATGACATTAAAGGAGTAGCTTATAATTTATTCTCTTTAATATTTTCTTATCAATATGTTAAAAGAGAATATGATAGTATTGAAAATATGTTAATTAAAGCAATATATAATAAAGAAGAATTATGTAATAAACTAGCGCTAGATGGTGTTATTACTTCGTATGATATAAGTCATTTGAATCTAACTGGTGATGGTATTAAAACATATGTTAGTTATGTGATAGATGCTATTGGTATAGATTCATTTAAAAAAATAGATTAATGTATTTACAATTACCTATATTAATGATATATAAGAAAAAGAGGATGTTATTATGTTTCAAAGAGAAGAATTAATGATTGGTGATTTAATTAATGAAATTAATAATAAAACCATATTAATCCTAGGCCTTGGAGGAGTAGGAGGATATGTTGTAGAATCAATGGCAAGATGTGGTATTAACCATTTAATTCTTGTTGATTATGATAAAATCGATGAAAGTAATATTAATCGTCAAATCATTGCTCTTCATTCAAATATAGGTAAAAATAAAACAGATGCATTTAAAGAGAGGATATATGATATTAACCCAAGTTGTATTGTCGATACCTATGATATCTTCTACGGTGAAGATAATAAAGAACTTATTTTTGATAAGAAGATAGATTATGTTATTGACTGTTGTGACAGTTTAGAAAGTAAAGTTATTTTAATAAAAGAATGTAAGAAGAGAAATATTCCTATTATATCAAGTATGGGAACAGGAAATAAATTTCATCCAGAAATGTTTAAAATAGATCGCTTAAAGAAAACAGAATATGATCCATTAGCAAAGAAAATGCGATATTTATTAAAGGATGATAAAGAATTACTTGATACAATGGTAATATATTCAAAAGAACAACCAGTTCCTTATAAAGGAAAGGTTGGTTCAATATCTTATGTTCCCAGTGTAGCGGGTTTAATGATAACAAGCTACGTTATAAACAGTATAATTAAGAAATAAGTCTTTAGAAAACTAAAGATTTATTTTTAAATTTGCATTGAATACCTATTTATGCTATAATTAGGAAGTTTAAGGAGATGGAAACTCATGTCAGAGTTTGAATATATAGCGAAAGATATCATTAATAACGAGAAATTTCAATCGTTAAAGAAGGAACCTCATCATGGTATATCGAGATATGATCATATCATGCATGTTGCTAAAAGAACATATCGTATTACAAAGACTATGCACTTAGATTATGTATCTGCAACAAGAGGAGCACTTTTACATGACTATTTCAACGATAGTGAATACAATAATTTAAAAGGTCAATTAAAAAGAGGAAGTGTTCATCCCTCGTTTGCCTTATCTAACGCTAAGCGTGATTTTATAATTAATAAAAAAGAAGAAAATATTATATTGAGTCATATGTACCCACTAGGTAAAGTAAGACCTAACTGTAAAGAGAGTTGGATTGTTACTAATGTGGATAAATCATGTGCAATATTAGAATGTGGTGCCTATAAATGGCGTGAAAGATTAACAATTCTTTTCCTTTTTTTAATTAATTTTCTAAAATAAGAGGATATATGAAATCTATTGAAATCACATTCCCAGGGGTTATTGATTTCTTTACTAAAGGAACAATTAGTGATTATACAATAAGAAGAGATTATCTTGATGTCTATGATAAAATTGAAATAGCAGCAAGTAAGAAATTAACTGAGAATAAAGTAGAGATTAAACCCGTTCTAGAAGCAGGTTTATTCTTTTTTAAGGAACTAAATTTAAAAGGATATTCTTTATGTACTAATATAAGTAAAGGTATCCCAGATGGTTATAATCTAATTAGAGATGATATTATAAAAGCATCTACTATTGAAGCATTAAATTATATTACCGGTGTTAACTTATCGGAAAATGAAATAAAAGATTTATGTAAGAAGTTATCTAATAGTACAGCATCAATGTTAAATACATATAATTGTGTACTAGATAAAGATGGTAACCTATTACATAATACAAATAATCTAGATATTCATTATGTAGCAATTAAATTATCTGATATCTATAATCAAGAAGAATTAATTAAATTCTTTATGAAAGATGAATCAATTGTTATTGATCCAAAGGATATTGGTAATTATAAAGAATTAATTGATATAAAGAATATTCTTCAAGAAAATAATGCTAATGAGATAAGTATTAATGGTTTTAGTAATATCATTGTTGCAAGCTTTAGTAATCCTCATGATCGTTTTAAAGTAGCAAGTATGCTAGAAGATCATGAAGCTCGTAAGTTTGGCGCAGGACATGGTTATAAACTATTAAGAATATGTAGATAAAAGTGAAGAATTTCACTTTTATTTTTTAGGAAGTGATAATATGTACAAAGATAAGATAATCTTAGTAACAGGAGCAAGTAAGGGTATTGGTAAGTCAATAATTGAGTTTTTTGCTAAAAATGAAGCCAATATTATTATGACTTATCATATTAATAAGGAACTTGCGGAACTTACTAAGAAAGAGATAGAAGATACTTATCATGTAAAAGTTAGTTTATATCAATTAGATCTTCACAGTGAAGAAGATATTATTAAACTATATCAAGATATTAATAGAGAATATGAGCATCTTGATATCTTAGTTAATAATGCCTCATTATCAATGGATGATGATATTGATAATCTAACTAAAGATGAATTTATGGAAGTATTAGAAGTAAATACGGTAGGTACCTTCTTAATGATTAAATATATGTCAAAATTAATGGATAAAAATGGTTTTATCTTTAATATATCAAGTACTGATGGTATTGATACAGGAAGTGTCTTAAGTATTAATTATAATGTATCAAAAGCCGGTATTATTAATATGACGGAAACTTTATCAAGAATTATTATCCCTAAAGTAATAACAATATGTCCTAATTGGGTAGATACCGAAGTAACACGTGATATGAATCAAGAATATTTAACTAATGAAATGAAAAGAATCGATCAAGTTAAATTAATAAAACCTGAGAAAATCCCTGAAGTTATTAATGATGTTATTAATAATGAATGTGTTAGTGGTAGTATAATAAGAATTGATGGTGATATAAATGAATGAAGCTATTAAAGAAGTAGATTTATTAGTAAAAGATGAGTTTGAAAAAGCTGATTTAGTAGAAATACATTATAGTACTAAAGTATTAAAAGCTTTTAAAGATAATAATCTACTAGAAACTGATTTCTATGGAACTACAGGTTATGGCTATAATGATGTAGGAAGAGATAAGATAGATAAGATATTTGCGCAAGTATTAGGAAGTGAAAAAGCATTAGTTCGTAGTCAATTTATATCAGGTACACACGCTCTTACAGTTACTTTCTTTGGATTATTAAGACCAGGTGATTTATTACTATCCATTTCAGGTAAACCATATGATACTTTAGATGAAGTAATAGGTTTTATAGATAATTCTAGTTCATTAAAAGCTTTTGGTATTAAATATGATCAAATAGATTTAGTAGATAATGACTTTGATTATGATAAGATTAAGAATTATTTAGAAAATAATAAAGTAAAAGTAATAGAAATACAAAGAAGTAAAGGTTATTCTACTAGAAAGAGTATTACTATTGATAAAATAGAAAAAGTTACTAAATTAATTAAATCTATTGATAAGGATGTAATAATCATGGTTGATAACTGTTACTGTGAGATGGTTGAAAATAAAACACCAGTAGAAGTTGGTTGTGATATCATGGTAGGTTCACTAATTAAGAACTTAGGTGCAGGTATGGCTCCAAATGGTGCTTATGTAGCAGGAAGAAGTGATTTAGTAGACTTAGTTGCTGAAAGATTAACTGTTCCTGGACAAGGTGCTGAAGTAGGACCAAGCTTGGGTATTAATAAGCAAATCTTAATGGGACTATATTTTGCTCCATCTGTTGTAGCAAGTAGCATTAAAACCGCAATTTTCACAGCAGCCTTACTAGAAAAACTAGGTTTTAATGTAGAACCAAAGTATAATGAAGCACGTTGTGATATTGTTCAAAATATCATATTTAATGATAAAGATAAATTAATTAAGTATGTGGAAGGTATTCAAGAATTTAGTGCAATTGATTCTAATGCAAGACCAATACCTACTGATATGCCAGGATATAGTGACCAAGTTATCATGGCTAGTGGTAGTTTTACACAAGGTAGTTCTATTGAAATAAGTTGTGATGGACCAATTAGAAGTCCATTTATTGCTTATCAACAAGGTAGTCTAACTTATACATATGGACGACTTGCTGTACTTAATGCTGTAGGTAAGATATATGAAGACTAAGAAGATGGATATTGTCTATGAAGACAGAGATTTAATTGTTATTAATAAACCAAGTCATTTACTTACAATAAGTACTGATAACGAAAAAGAAAAAACTTTATTTCATCAAGTAATGTTATATGAAAAAAGAAAGAATAAGAATAATAAAGTATTTATTGTTCACAGACTTGATAAGGATACTAGTGGTTTAGTAGTGTTTGCAAAATCAGAAATGTTAAAGAGAAAACTACAAAATAACTGGGAAAAGACTAAACGTGGTTATGTAGCGGTTCTTAATAATCATTTACCAAAGGAAAAGGGTACTATTAAGTCATATTTAAAAGAAACTAGAACATTACTAGTTTATAGTACTGATGATAAAAGTGGCGACTTAGCCATTACTGATTATCAAGAGATTGGTCATAATAAAAAGTTTACTTTAGCAAAAATAAACTTAAAAACCGGTAGAAAGAACCAAATTAGAGTTCATATGAATGATATAGGATGTCCAATCTTGGGCGATAAGAAATATGGTGGCATAAAGACTGATCCATTAAGAAGATTATGTCTATTTGCTAACTATCTTGAGTTTATTAATCCACTTAATAATAAAAAGATGGTATTTTCTCTTGAAATACCCAAAGAATTCTTAGAGTTAATTAAATAGAAGTCCGTATTAAACGGGCTTTTTCTTTACTTTATAAGCATTTTGTGGTATAATTTTAATGTTTTTCGTAAAGAGGGGGAAATATGAATAATATTAAATTTGAACTATTAAAATTAAAGTATGTAAAAATACTTGAAATGGATAAAGAATTCTTTAGCGCAATGATGGAAAAAACACAAGATCCTAATGAAAAAATAAGAGAGATTGCTAATGTTGTTCTTGAACCAAAGAATGAAAGTGATTTAATGCTTGCAGAAGCTTTCCGTAGATATTATCATTCAATGATGAAATTATATAAAGGTATGGCTCATGAAGATATGGAAGATAATAACCTTGGTGAGAACTATGGTGTTATGATTTATATCGCGATGATTAAAGCTGTCGTTGAAGGACGTAGTGACGCTGATACATATTGGAATCAATTAACACCTGATAATAAAGCTCGTGCAGTTTATTGGACTATATTAGCTACTAAACAAAATCCAAATGGTATGAGTGTTTATATTGGTGAAAAAGTTGGTAAGAAATTTAATTATAGTACTGCCTTCTCTGAATATAATGAATATTTAAAGAGTTTGGGCCTTTCATTTAAAGATCCTGCAAATGAAGTTGATGCTAATGATGAAAAGAGTGTTAGAGACTTTGTATTATATACACAAGAACTTGAAAATTTAATTAAAAATGGTAAAGTACATCATAATGCAGAAATTGCTAATATCGTTAATGGTATTAGAAACATCGTTAGAAAATAAATATTAAAAGAATATACTTGGTATATTCTTTTTATTTTAATTGTGTTATATTTTAATTATAGGAGACTTTATGGATAAACGAGAGGAAGATATTGAAAAGGAATTAAAAGAAGAAGAACAAAAAGCAAGAGAAGACTTAGCTAAAGCAAAAGAACTTGAAGCAAAAGCAAAAGATTTAGAAAGAAGAGCAAAAGAAGAAAAGAAAAATGACAAAGATCGTAAGCTTAAGAAGAAAAACATTTTAATTATTGTTTTAGTAGCAATAATAGTAATCATTATCTTGCTTATTACTAGTAAAGATGCGCAAATTGAGCTTAAAGTTAAGAGTACATTAGAGAAAATAGTTGAAAAGAGTCAATTAGAGACAGCTAGTATGACTTATAACGTTATTGCTAAAAAATGTAAGGATGAGGCTAAATGTGATATGACATCAAATTATATTGATGACTTTGAATTTGTTGTATCATGTAGAGGTACCGTAACCGCAGGTATTGATTTCAGTAAGGTAAAGATTGATGTTGATAGTAAAGAAAAGAAATTAATAGTTACGATGCCTGAAGCAACTATTACAGATACTAATGTAGGATCTGTTAAGTTCTTAAATGGTGATGAATTACCTAGTAGTATTTTACCTGATGCTCGTAAGTTATGTGCATCAACGGTTAAAGATCGAAGTGAAAAAGATGCTAAATTAATACCAGCAGCTAAAGAACAAGCAGCTGTAGTCCTTGAAAGTTTTTATCAACAATGGATTAAATCATATGATAAAGACTATAAAGTAGAGGTTAGATAGGAGGATATATGAAGAAATTAATATTATTAATAGCAATTATCTTATCTATGACCTTACTAACTGGCTGTGGTAAAGATAAATATGAAGTAATGTCAGAAAATCTAGCTAAGATGGAATTAACTGGTAATCTTGTAACTTATCAAGCATATTATCATAATGTATTAGAGTATAAGAAAGATGCTGGTTCAGGTCTTGCACATATTTTTGAGAGAGATCGTAAGATGTTTGCTGAGTATACTGGTACAATTAAACTAGGTGTTAACTTATCAAAAGTAAAAGTTGATGTTGTTGGTGATAAAATAAATGTCTTTATACCAAAGGCTACAATTATTGGAGAACCTAACGTAGATGAAGAAGATTTTAAACCAGAAAACTTTATTGAATCTAAAGATAGTTGGATAAATAGTAATCCAATTACCGCAGATGATAGTTCTAAAGCTTTTGATGAAGCTCAAGCAGAAATGAAAAGGAATGTTTTAAAGGATGAACAATTATTAGACATGGCTCAAAAAAGAGCAAAAGATTTAATTGAAGAGAATATTAAACAATTTAGTGGTATATCAAGTGATGATTATACAATTAATTGGCAATACGAAGAATAATATATAGACACCCGTAAAGAAGGGTGTCTTTTTATTTACTTTTAATTTAGCTGTCATTATAATAATCAATTGATTTGGGGGAAATATGAAGAAAATAAAATTCAGTATTAATGGTATCGAAAAAGAATGTGAAATTCTTTATACATTTAAGTCAGATAATACTAATAAAGATTATCTTATTTGTACTGATAATACGATTGAAAATGAAAAACTTAGTGTTTATTCTTTTATATATTATCCTAATGATAAAAGTAAGGGTGTAGAAAGAATTAGTAAAGATGAAGACTGGCAAGAAGTCGAGAACTTTATTAATTTGGTTGGAGGAAATTTATAATGACAGCATTACAAGTAATTTTAATTCTAATAGGAGCGAGAATTGGTATTAAATCAATAAAAAAACATGTTATAAGACCACGTAAATTAAGAATGGAGTTAAAGAAGTATTCAAATACAGATATGGTTAAAGTAACTGATTTCCCAGATGAACTATTTGAAAATGTTGATGAGAATGCTATTCTTGATAATGAAGTTTATAAGAAAACATATGAAGAATTCGGTAAGAAAATAGTTAATATAGTAAATAGAGAAGATCTAGATAACTATTATCGTAATTTTGCTACTATTAAAGAAGAACCACTAACAAAAGGTTATATGTTAAAGAATGTGTTAGCAAGGGGAGTAATAATTGGTGGTGGCTATAATGCTAAAGAAAATACTATTGCACTAGAAACAAACTTCTTATCAAAATATATGAATTCTATTGCACATGAATTATTACATGCAGCATCAACATATCATGATAAAGAAAAAGGTATTATTTATTGTGGTTTATCACAAATGTATTTAAATAAAGAAGACCCTAAGAAAAATGAAATATATGGTATTGGTATTAATGAAGGACTTACACAATACTATACCAATAAGTATTTTATTAAAAAAGGTACTCTTATGACATCAGAATTAATATATAAAGAAGAACAAGTAATTGCTGAAGCTCTTGAGACGATTATTGGTGAAGAAAAAACTAAATCATTATATTTTAGAGCAGATCTTAGTGGATTTGTTAAAGAATTAGAACAATATGCTTCTCGTGAAGATATCTATAAATTTATTAATTATACAGATGTCTTAATGTATTATGCTCGTGATAAGAAATTAAATTTTGAAGAACTTAATAAAGCAAAAGAATTTATTAATTTATTCCTTATTAAAGCATATAATAATGCTATAGCAGCACGTGATCTTAAGAGAGATTATTTATTCGAAACACCATATCTTGTTAAAGAAAGATAATCACGCTCTTTTATTGACAATAATTTAATAAAGTTTATAATAATATTGATTAGTGAGGAATAATTTATGGGTAAGTTAGTAGCGAAGATTGTTTTAACTGGTGGACCTTGTGCTGGTAAAACAACAACTATTACAAAAGTCGAAGAGCATTTAATAGAACGAGGATATCATGTACTAGTTCTTAATGAATGTGCAACAGAAATGATTAAAGGGGGTATTCGTCCCTTTGGAGATCATAAAGCAACAGTATATGATTTTGAAAATGAAATCTTAAATCTTCAATTATATAAAGAGAAGAGATATAAAGATTTTATTAAGAATTATGATGATGATACAAAAGTAGTAATTCTTTATGATCGTGGTAGTGTTGATATTAAAGCATACTTGGGCGAAGAGAATTACAATAAAATGTTAGAAGAAAATCATTTAACAAATGAAGAATTATTAAATGAATATGATTTAGTTATTCATATGACAACTGTCGCTGCTGAAACTGAGAATAAATATTCTAATGCAAGTAACAAAGCTAGATTTGAAGAAGCTAAAGAAGCAATTGATCTTGATAAAAGAACTAGTGAAGCTTGGAGTAAACATAAAAACTTAAAAGTTGCTCCAGTATGTGATTTACTAGAAGAAAAGATAAGTATTGTTATAGGTTTCATTGATGAATTAATGGATGAAATAGAAAATAATTAAGGTTTACTTAATTATTTTTTTTATGTTATATTAAGATAGGTGATAATATGGAAGAAAAGCTAGCAAAAATAATTGTTAATCATAGTTTAGAGATTAAGAAAAATGATAAAGTATTAATAACCTATGAAGGTAATAGTAAGAGTTTAGTAAAACACTTAATAGATGAAATAAATAAAGTAGGGGGAATCCCTGATTGTAAATATTTAGATCCTGATTTAGATAGTTATATGAATAAATACTTAAGTGATGAATTAATAGGTGTTAAAACTAAGAAGATTAAGTATGAAGTAGAAAATCATGATTGTTTTATTAGAATATGTTATCGTGAAAGCGATTATTATGATAAAGATGTAGATACTAATTGGAAAAGAAAACTACTTTCAAGTATTGAACCATATAAATCTATTCAAGTTAATGAAAGAAGATGGGTTCTATTAAATTATCCAAGCTTAGTAGATAGTAATAAAGCATGTATGAGTCCTGATGAATTCTATAATTATGCATTCTCTTGTATGACTGTTGATTATGATAAGATGTATCGTGATATGTTACCTCTTAAAGAATTAATGGAGAAAACAAATAAAGTTAGAATAGTAGGACCTGGTACCGATATTAGTTTTAATATTAAAGGTATGCCAGCAATAATTTGTGCAGGAGATCGTAATATCCCTGATGGTGAGTGTTTCACTGCGCCTATTAAGAATTCTGTTAATGGAACAATTAGTTATAATACATCTAGCCCATATCGTGGAAATGTTTATGAGAATATTAAATTAACATTTAAAGACGGTAAAATTATTGAAGCTACTAGTAATCATACAGACTTAATGAATGAGATCTTTGACAGTGATGAAGGAGCAAGATATATAGGTGAATTTTCAGTAGGTCTTAATCCAATGATTAAGTATCCAATGGGTGACATATTATATGATGAAAAAATATGTGGAAGTATTCACTTTACTCCGGGTACATGTTATAATGAATGTGATAATGGTAACCATTCACAAGTACATTGGGATTTAGTATTAATTCAAAGAAGCGATTATGGTGGTGGCGAGATATATTTTGATGATGTATTAATTCGCAAAGATGGGTTATTTGTACTAGATGAACTTAAACCATTAAATTATGAAGGAGAGAAAGAATGAAAAAGATATTATTTTTATTAATTGCTATTTTTACTTTAAACTTTGTTAATGTAAAAGCTGATGTGGCTGCACCTGTTGTTAAAGACAAGAATTCATTTGTAGAGGTTATTCCTAATGATGGAACAACACTTACTAAGGTAGAGGAGTTAATTAAAAAGATTGAAGCTATACCTGAAGTAAAAGAAGTTAAGTATACTTTAACTAAAGATAGTTTATATATTAAAGTATATGCTAATAATATAGATGAATTAGAAGGTGTATCAGCACAAATTGTTGATTTAGAAGGAGTATCTACAAGAATTACTAATCAAGAAGAAGATACTTGTAAATGTACTACTGAACCTACTAAGTGTGGTGAATCAACGTTAACAGAGGAAGATACTAATACTATTAAGAAAGTTACTTACATTCTTTATATTACAGAAGCTATTTTAGTAGTATTAATAGTTATTATTGTTGCTATGTTAGTAACAAAAGGAAAAGATAAAAAAGATAAGAAAGAAAAGAAATAAGTTCATTGAACTTATTTTTTTATTGTCAAGTAACATTAATAAATATCCCTTTTATATAGATTAACATAATACTTGTGATATACTTAAGCTAGAGAGGTTCTAGATGAATGATAATAAAAAGAAAAAAATCTATATCATTAGTAGTATTCCATTTATCATAGGACTTTTTGTAATTTTATTAGGTATTTATATTGATAATAATACTAATAAAGAAGGTTTTTATACGATTAGAATAGATAAGAATGGTGCAACATCAGTAGAAGATTCAAAACTAGAATGTGAAATAGGTAAGAATGATAAATGTACTGTTATATTACCTGAATCAACAAGAAAAAATGGTGAAGTACTAGGATATAGTTATAATAAAGATGCTAAGTCTGCAGACTATAAAATAGGAGAAGTAATTGAATTAGATAGTAATAAAACAATCTATGTTATCTCATATAAAAAAGTAACAATGACGGTTGTTACTGATCAAATTGATTATATTAGTAATGCAGATAGTTCATGTAATTTATATAACAAAGATAGTTTCTGTAGTGTTGTTCCAGCAGTCTTTAATAAAGAAGGATATGAAGTAAGAGGATATTCTACTAGTCAAAAATCACAAGCTGGTTATATTTATCCAAATACGATTGTTGAACTAGATGAAGATATTACGGTATATCCAATATGGAATACTTTTACAAGAGGAAAAGAGATTAATGTCAAAGAATCTTTTACACAAGGAAGTATGACTTTTGATGTTGAAGATGGATGCCCAAGGGTAATATATGGAGATTTCTTAGTATACTTTAGAAAGATTGAGAAATTAGCTCCATATTTAGTTATTGGTACGAAGATATCTTTCTTAACAGATAAAACATTTGATGAGATTTGGGGAACAGGATATGTTGGTATGAACTATGGACCAACAGATTTAAGAATGATTGATGTTCGTTGTAGTATGGGTAATAACTATTATGCAACAATTGTTCATGAAATGGCTCATACATGGGATTTCCATTATAAATCAGAAATGGGTAGTGAAATTAGTAAACAAAATGATGTTATTAACATCTTTAATAAATATCGACAAATGAATAATAGACCATTTAGAGATTATTCATATTCTGATATAAGAGAATTCTTTGCGGATATGGTACGTTATTATTATTTGAAGTTTACTGATCCAATCCCAGAATATGAATTAAGAGCTTATCCAAATGATATAAAGAAGAATTTAGAGAAATATATATGTATAACAAATAATGGTTATAAAGAGGATAAATGTCAATGAGAGTAGTTCTAGCAAGTGCGTCAGCAAGACGAAAAGAATTAATGAATAGATTAAATATTCCTTATGAGATTATAACTTATGATCATGAAGAAATATTAGATAATACAAAAACTATTTATGAACAATGTATGGATATTTCTTATCAAAAAGGTAAAGTAGTTTTTGATGATATTAAAGAAGATGTTGTAGTTATTGCTTGTGATACCATAGTTGCTTTAAATAATGTTATTTATGGTAAAGCAAAGAATAGAGAAGATGCTTATCGAATGATAAAGGAATTCTCTGGTAAAACACATGAAGTTATAACCGCGTTAACTATCTTCTTAAGAAAAAATAATGAAGTTAGTGTAGAACAAACTTATGAAAAGAGTTTAGTAACATTCGATGTTCTTAATGATAAAGAAATAAATGAGTGGTTAGATACGGATTTATATATTGGTAAAGCAGGAGCATATGGTATTCAAGATGAATTTGGTAAACATATAAAGAAAATAGATGGAGACTATTATGCAATTGTAGGACTACCACTTAATAAACTATATAATATTTTAAAGAAATTAGAGGTGTTATAATGGACTACGATCGATTATTAAATGAATTAATAGGACGGATAGATTTCGCTAAACATGATGCTTTTAGTACATCAAAGTATTGTAGTTATTTTAGATATAAAGATGAGGATTTGGCATTAATATGGCAACCTTTTGATACCGAAGAATTACAAGATCGTGAATGTGAAAGAATTCATGAATTAAAAGAAAAAGTAGATGACGCAAAGAAAGATGGCGCAAAAATTCCTGCTATTTTAAGTTATACTAAGGCCGGCAAATATGTTTTTCAATTACAAGAAAGAGTACATGGTAAGAAAATAGAATATTTAGAGATTCTTGCGGATAAAACAGAAGTATCTGAAATGATCGAATTATTATTAACACTTGATATTATGAATCGTCATGGAGTAGCTATTGATCAAGGATATAATTGTCTTGTAGATGAAGATGGTTCTATTAACTTATTTGATACTTATGTCGCTAGAGTTAATCCTAAACCTGTTAATTCTAAACCATGGTTCTTTAGTCAATTTGTTATTCGTGAACCAAAGGATTTAACTACTGAAGGTATTGAAGTATTAAGAAAGATTATTAAGAAATGGATAAAAGCTTGTGTTACATATTTTAAGGATGTAGAACTACCTAATATTCGTGATGAAGTATATAGAACTGTTAAAGATTTATCTTTTATTTCAACGGAAGAAAAGTATCAATTAATTGATGAAGAACTTGCTTTACAAAAGGAAAAATAATGTTATAATATAGACAAGAAGTGGTTAGAAGAGTAGTAACTAATAATTCTTTTTCCAGTGAGATAATGGTTGGTGTGAATTATTGAAAGAACTTAGTGAACGAACTTTTAAACTTCATCGTTAATCGCGTTAAGATATTGAGAGTAGAATTCTACTAAATAGGATGGTACCACGGTAAGACGTTCCTATATAGTAGAATTTTTTTGTATATAGGAGGATATATGATAAAAGAAGTAGAAAAGTATTTATTAGAACTAATTAATTCGTTAGGCTATACTTGTGATAGTGTAACATTAGTTGAAAGTAATCGACCTGACTTGGGACAATTTCAATTAAATGAAGCTTTTAATTTAGCGAAAATTAATCATGTTAATCCACGTGAAGTAGCAGAAAAAATTGTAAATAACTTAGATGATCGTTTTACTAATGTTAATATTGCAGGAGCAGGTTTTATTAACTTATCTTTTAGTGATAAATATATTAGTGATTATTTAAATAAGGGTATTGATGATTTTAGTATCTTTGTTAATAAACAAGATGAGAAAACGATTATTGTTGATTATGGTGGAGCTAATGCTGCTAAAGCTCTTCATGTAGGTCATATGCGTTCAGCTAACATTGGTGAATCTGTTAAAAGATTAATAAAACTAATGGGTAATAAAACGATTGGTGATGTGCACTTAGGAGACTTGGGTAGACAAGCTGGTATGTTAATATCAGAATACAAGAGAATGGAGCCAAATTCTCCATTCTTTGATCCAAACTATACTGGTGAATATCCAAAGATTAATTTAACAGCGGAAGACTTAGGAGTAATGTATCCAAAAGCAAGTATTGATGCAAGTAATAATCCTGAACGTATGGAAGAAGTACGTTATATCACTGCAGAGATTGATAAAGGACATAAAGCCTATACGGAATTATGGAAACAAATGGTAGAAATCTCTAAAGAAGTAATTAAAAAGACTTATGATAGATTAAATTGTCATTTTGAATTATTTGAAGGGGAACTAGATGCCTTTAAGTATATCCCGCAAGCACTAGAGATTATGAAGGATCACCTTTATGAATCAGAAGGTGCATTAGTTTGTGATGTTAAAGAAGAAAATGATAATAAGCCAATCCCACCATTAATGGTTATTAAAAATGATGGAGCAACGATTTATGGAACTAGGGAGTTGGGTACAATCTATTCAAGAATAGAAAGATTTCATCCAAATGAAATATGGTATTTCACAGATGATCGTCAATCATTATATTTTGAACAAGTATTTAGAGCTAGTTACAAAACAGGTTTAGTAGATAAAGATACTAAGTTAAAACACTTCTCATTCGGAACGGTTAATGGAACTGATGGTAAACCATTTAAAACCCGTGATGGTGGTGTAATGACTCTTGATGAACTTATTAATCTAATTTGTGAAGAAGTAGAAAAGAAGATTAAAGAAGAAATCACAGGCGAAGAGAGAATGGATATTGCTAATAAACTAGCTATTGCAACTCTAAAATATGCGGACTTGTTACCATTTAGAAAAACCGATTATATTTTTGATATTGGTAAATTCTCATCACTTGATGGTAAAACTGGACCATATATTCTATATACGGTAGTACGTATTAAGTCACTATTAAAGAAAGCAAATGAAGGTAATTATCAAATAAAAGTTATTAATAATGATGAAGTAAGAGATATACTTGTTAAATTATTAAGTCTTAATAATGTTTTAGATAAATCTTATAATGAAGCATCATTAAACTATATTTGTGAATACTTATTTGATTTACTAAGTTTATATAACAAATTCTATAATAATCATAATATTCTATTAGAAGAGAATAATGATATTAAAGAAAGTTATCTAGCTTTAACTAAATTAGTTTATACAGTATCACATACACTTTTAGATGTTTTAGCAATTGATGAAGTGGAGAGAATGTAATGAAAAAGACATTGGGCATGGTAGTAGCTTTATTAGTGTTTCTAGCAGGTTGTATTTATATTGTATTCTCTAGTCCTGTACCAACAATTACGCATATTAAGTTTGAAGGAGATAAATCATTTATTATTGGTATTAATAATCAAGACAGGGTAACCATCTTTCATGCACTTAATACGGATAAAACATTTAATTTACAATTATTTGATAAGAAATCACTTAGTGATGCTAGTACCTTAATTAAAAATCGTATGCAAAGTGATTATGTAAATGTAACAGTACTATCAATGAATAAAGAAAATAATGAAAGATTATTCAAAATTATTAAAGAAAAACTACCAAATGCAGTTATGAAAGACGCAAAGGTAGAAGATTTAGTAACATATTCAGATGAAGTATCATATGATCTTGATAGTACATATTCTAAAGAAGAAATAGAAGCAATCTCAAAAGAAATAAGTGAAGATATTAAGAAATATGTTGATGAAAAAATAGTAAATCTTAAAACGGATGATATTGATTTATTAAAAGAAGAGATTAATAAAATTGATTTTAAAGATTATGATTTATTAAAATATGATTTATCAAAGTATAAACTTACTATTTATCCATATAGTACATATCAAATAGAATTTAATTATACTGAAGAATTCACATACAATATTATTCTTAATCTAGAACTTAAAGAAGAAAAAGATCATTTAACAGAAATCTATAAATATACTTATAATCATAGTTATGAAGAAATAAGTGATTATAAAACAATATTTTATGAATATTAGAGGTAATATGAAAGAATATGCAGATGAAAATGACTTCTTAGTAAAAAGAAGTAATGGACTATTACTAAGTAACAATGATGTAAGTATTTTAGAAAGATATGATATTAATTATAGTTCTTGTAAATCACTAGCAGAATTAATCTATTTAATTGAAAGATATTTAGATGATACTGATGAATGTGATGAATTAGAAGAATTAAGCATTAAACTATCAGAATTTAATTATTATCATAATACTGATAAATAAAAGATATATTTATATATATCTTTTTTTATTTTTATTTATGATATAATAAAGTTGAGATAATAGGAGTAAATATGAAAAATAAAAAATATTTATATTTATTATTAATCATAATTCCAATTATAGTCTTTTTTATCGGAAGATCATTTTCCTTAGAACAAGAAGTAAAAAGTGTAACAATAGAATCAAACGATTATGATAATGCAGGTAGCTATAGAATAGAGAAAAGTGCTGAATGGACTGGCTTTGGGAAAGCAAGAGTCACATTTGATGTTAATTCGATTATGAAAACACAAGAAGGAAGATACAAAGATGTAATTCTTGTAATGGATATATCAGGATCAATGGGTGGGTCAAAGTTAAATAAAGCTAAAGAAGATGCAGTTGAATTAACAGAATACTTGTTATCAGACTCTCATAATAGAATAGCTTTAATCACATTTGATACATCCTCAATGGTAGTATCAGGTTTTACTAACAATAAAAACAATATGATAAGTTATTTGAATGATTTGTCAGCGAGTGGTAACACTAACTATAATGCAGGATTATTGAATATAGATACTGTAATGGAAAACTATACTGTTAACAATAATAATACAGATTTAGTTGTTTTATTTTTAACAGATGGATATCCAAATGAAGATGTACCAAATGAAAAAGCAACATACAACTATTTGAAAGAAAAATATCCATATATGACAATTAATGGTATTCAGTATGAAATGGGTAAAAATATAATAAAGGAGATTATAGATATATCTGATAATCAATGGATAGCGAGTCAAGAGACGCTTAATAACGTTCTATTTGAAGCTACTATATTGCCTTTATCATATGAAACATTTGTAATAGAAGATTACATTAATACAGAATACTTTTATGTCGATTCAGTAGATGATATTGAAGTACCATATGGAAATGTTACTTTAGGAGTAGAAAACGGATTACAAAAAGTAACGTGGAATTTAGGCAATGATTTTAGAACAGGCCAAAAAACGCAAATGTATGTTAATCTTTTATTGAAGAGTGAATATCAAACAACTAGTGGCTTTTATCCGACAAATAATCATGAAGTAATTGTATCTAAGTTACCTGATGAAGAAGGCCAAATAATAAACAGCAATTTAACACCAATATTAAAGAACAAATATCAAGTAATATATGATGCAAATACACCAAGTGGATGTAATCTATCAAGTATCAATCCAGAAGATCATTTTGCATATCAAAATGTAACAATAAATCAAGGAGTTTTATCATGCCCTGGTTATACATTTAAAGGGTGGAAGATTAATAGTGAAGATTCCGTAGGGATGACGTTTATTAATGACAATACCTTTATCATGCCAGGACATAATATAACAATAAGAGGTACATGGGCCCAACAAGGTATCGTTAAAGCTATGGATGGAACTGTAAGGGAAAAACTAAATGGCACGTTGATGAAACACACTAATACAGGAACAAAAACTTTTGGTAAAAGTATAATTAGAGATAGTTTTGAAAGTATAACAACATTAGATGAAATAGATATACCAGCAAATGCCATAGATAGTTGGGATGCTTCCGCTGAGCAAAACGGATCAGTAATGGCATGGTATACAGATGTAGATAATGACAATAAATACGAATTATATATAGGTCAAGAAGATGGCGTAAAAGCTAATCCAGATAGTTCATATGCTTTTTATTCTTTTAGATATGTTGAAAGAATAGATTTAACCAATTTAGACATCTCAAGTGTTACAAATATGGAAAGCATGTTCTATAATGTCGGTTATTATGCCGCAACATTCAATATAATAGGTTTAAATAATTGGGATACTTCAAGTGTTACAAATATGAAAAGTATGTTTTATCAATTAGGCTATAGTGCAACGACATGGAATATAGGCGATTTAAGTGGATGGGATACGTCAAGTGCTACAAATATGAGTAGTATGTTTTATTCTGCAGGATATAAAGCGACAACATGGAATATAGGCGATTTAAGTGGATGGGATACCTCAAGTGTTACGAGTACAATCAGTATGTTCTCTAGTGCGGGCTATAGTGCGACAACATGGAATATAGGCGATTTAAGTGGATGGGATACCTCAAGTGTTACAACTATGAATAGTATGTTTTATCAATTAGGTTATAGTGCAACGACATGGAATATAGGCGATTTAAGTGGATGGGATACGTCAAGTGCTACAAATATGAGTAGTATGTTTTATTCTGCAGGATATAATGCGACAACTTGGAGTATTGGTGATTTAAGTGGATGGAATACCACAAATGTTACAAATATGAGTAGTATGTTTTCTTCTGCAGGTTATTATGTCGCAACATTCAATATAGTAGGGTTAAATAATTGGGATACCTCAAGTGTTACGAAAATGAATAATATGTTTTCTTCTGCGGGTTATAATGCGACAACTTGGAGTATCGGTGATTTAAGTGGATGGGATACCTCAAGTGTTACGAGTATGAATCAAATGTTCTATTCTGCAGGACGTAATGCGACAACTTGGAGTATTGGTGATTTAAGTGGATGGGACACATCAAGTGTTACAAATATGGGAAGTATGTTCAATTATGCAGGATATAATGCTACAAACTGGGGTATTGGCGATTTAAGTGGATGGGATACCACAAATGTTACAAGTATGAATTATATGTTCCAAAATGCTGGCTATAAAGCAACAACCTGGAATATTGGAAATTTAAGTAATTGGAATACCTCAAGTGTTAAAGATATGGGTAACATGTTCCAAAATGCAGGCTATAAAGCAACAACTTGGAGTATTGGCGATTTAAGTGGATGGGATACGTCAATTGTTACAAATATGGTTTCTATGTTCGCTTTTGCAGGCTATAGCGCTCAAACGTTCAATATAGGCAATTTAAGTGGATGGGATACGTCAAGTGTTACAAATATGAGCAGTATGTTTGCTTCTGCAGGCTATAAAGCAACAACCTGGAATATTGGAAATTTAAGTGGATGGGATACGTCAAGTGTTACAAATATGAGTTCCATGTTCGCTTCTGCAGGTCGTAACGCAACAACCTGGAATATAGGTGACTTAAGTGGATGGAATACGTCAAGTGTTACAAATATGGGTAATACGTTCGATTCTGTAGGCTACAATGCGACGACCTGGAGTATTGGTGATTTAAGTGGCTGGGACATCTCAAGCGTTAAATATATGGGTGGTATGTTCAAATATGCAGGCTATAAAGCAACAAGCTGGAATATTGGGAATTTAAGTAACTGGGATACGTCAAGTGTTACAACTATGGGTAGTATGTTCTATCATGCTGGATATAATGCTTCAACATTTAATATAGTAGGTTTAAGTAACTGGGATACGTCAAGTGTTACAGATATGAATAATATGTTCTCTTCTGCAGGTTATAATGCTACAACTTGGAGCATTGGCGATTTAAGTAATTGGAATACCTCAAGTGTTACAACTATGGGTAGTATGTTCTCTCATGCAGGCTATAATGCTTCAACATTTAATATAGTAGGTTTAAGTAACTGGGATACGTCAAGTGTTATAGGTATGCAAAGTATGTTCTCTTATGCAGGCTATAAAGCAACAACCTGGAATATTGGAAATTTAAGTAACTGGGATACGTCAAGTGTTACAGAGATGAATAATATGTTCTCTTGTGCAGGTTATAATGCTACGACTTGGAGCATTGGCGATTTAAGTAATTGGAATACATCAAGTGTAAAAAGTATGAGTTCTATGTTCTCTTCTGCAGGTTATAGTGCTCAAACATTCAATATAGGTAATTTAAGTAGTTGGAATACATCAAGTGTTACAAATATGGGTGTTATGTTCTATCAAGCAGGCAATAATGCGACGACCTGGAGTATTGGAAATTTAAGCGGATGGGATACTTCAAGTGTTACCAATATGAATCAAATGTTCTGGAGAGCTGGCTATAATGCAACAACGTGGAATATCGGAGATTTAAGTAATTGGGATACTACAAAAGTAACGAATATGTCTTATATGTTTTATGAAGCAGGTAATAATGCTACATGGAATAATATAGTGACATTAAAAGTTTATGCAACAAATATTCAATCAATGTTTAGTGGTTGTAATAATGCAAAGGCAACATTAAATATATATAGTAATCCTACTAGTTATTCGAGTGCATTTACTAATGCTGCAACAGTATCTGGCTCTGGCATAACGGTTAACTATAGCAGTACAACAACTGATATTGATAATATTATTGCAACTAAATCAAATGATTCTAATGTAGTTAAAGGTGTTCAATTAGATTAAATGGTATATATTGTAAAAAATAGAGTATTTTATAAAAAAAGATGTTATAATAAAATAGTAATAAAATAGTAAGGAGGAGTAACTTGAAAAGAATATTTGGAAATAGAAAATCATTATTGTTATTAAGTCTTGTAGTTGTTGTAATAGCTACATTCATTGGTATAAGTTATAGTGTTGAGTTAGAGAATGATGTTGAAGTTGCTCGTGACTCTGTTCTTACTTACTATTTGAATGTTACTTATGATGGAGTAGACCGTAATGGTGTTGCATCTAGCGACTCAACTGTTGCGATGATAAATAGTGGTTACATCACAGTTGAAGATAGAATACCTGATGGATTAACTTTTGAAGGATTCGTAACGACTACTGATGGAACAATTGGTGCGGTAAGAAGAAGTGATAATACAACATCATGCCTTGGTAGAGTAGTAGATGATACTAATGAAGAGAGTCTAACACAAGGTAGTTGGAATGCGGGTAATACGGAATATACTTATCATGGTCTTCATTATGATGTTAATACGAGAACCGTATCATTTAAAGTAAATAAATTACAAGCTGGTTGTGTATTAACAGTTGGTATTATTACAAGAACACCAGATTCAATTGATGATCCAGATACACCTGTTGTAGAAAAAAGACGTGATTTCTATAATTTTGCAACAGCGCAAGAAAATTCATTATCAATTTTATCTAATACAGTACATGTATATATGAGTAAGGGAGATAATATCCCTGTATATACGGTTACTTATGTATATGGTGGTACAGCACCAACAAATGCACCTACAGTACCACCAACTGGTAGTTATGCTGAAGGTATAACAGTTGGTGTAGCTAATGATCCTTTAATTGAAGGATATACATTTAGTGGATGGAGTTCGAGTGATGTTACAGTTACGGATAATTTATTTGAAATGCCCAATAGTAATGTAACATTTACCGGAACATTTACAGAAAGAACAAAATATAATGTTTCATATACAATAACAGGTATTACACCAGAGGGATATGTACTTCCATTTACGAAACAATACTATGAAGGAGCTATTATTAATCTTGATAGTCTACAAGTAGGTGAAGAGATTAATGGTTATCGTTTCTTAGGATGGAGTAGTAATGATGTAACATTAACTGAAGATAATAACTTTGTAATGCCAAATAGTAATGTAAGTATTACTGGTCAATTTGAATTAGTAACATATACTGTTTCATATGATTTCTATGATGGGGTATTACCTCCTAATGCTGATGAAATAGTACCTGAAGCAGAGACTCATTTACCAGGTGAAACAGTTACATTACCAGATATAGATGATCCAAATGGATATAAGTTCTTGGGTTGGTATAAAGAAAATGAATTTAGAATGCCAAAGGCTGATGTTGAAGTATTTGGTGAATTTTCAAGACAAGTAGGTACATTCGAACCTACAATAACAAAAGAAGTTGTATCTACGAATGATTATTTCTTCCCAGGACAAACAGTAAGATTTAGAATAACGGTTACTAATACAGCACCATATGCCTTACACGATGTAATTATTCGTGAGAATAATGAAAATGCATATTTCGCAGAAGGTGAAGGGTATACTGTAAGTTCTACTCACTATGCACAAGTAGCAAGTCTTGCTGGTGGTGGAAGTATTAATCTTTATGCAGAATATGTAATTCAAGATACTGATAAAAACAAGGTAACTAATGAAGCAGAATTAGTAGGAGCTCTTGCTGATAATAATTATGTTCTAAAAGAACAAGAATACAAGGCAACAGCAGAAATTAACATTCGTTCAAAATTAACTATTTGTAAAGCTATTAGTGGTGCTAGTGTACCAAATACTTTCCAAATTAAAGTATCAAATAGTACATATGAAACATGGGTAACAATTAAGAAAGATGAATGTGAAAGTATTTATCTAAATCCAGGAATATATACCATTAGAGAAATAGAGCCGCAGGAATACACTGTACAAAGTGTAACAGGAGCAATTAATGGTAATGGTGGTTCATTAACGGTTGTTCAAGGAACTGATTATACTGTTACATTTACTAATAAATTCGTACAGAAAGGATTCTATCACTCATTCGGAAGAATTGAGAATAGGATTACAGGATAAGGAGTGATATGATGAAAAACAAAAAGTTTAAACCCCTTATATTTGTAGGAATATTAATGGTAGTATGTGCAGTAGTTGGTTATACAGTTGCCTATTACTATTCAAACATTGTTGTTCCTAACCAATTTCAATCAATGACTTATAATGTACAAATAACAGAAGAGGATTTTAATAATACCTTTGGTACTAAAAAAGTTTTCTTTAAAAACGAAGAAGAAACAAATACACCAGTTGTTCTTAGATTTAATTTTAATGAATCATGGGGAAATGGTGTTAACAATTTAATTAATGGTACAAATGTTGTTACTAAAACATGGACTGATGCATTTACTAATGATTTTGCACTAGGAGATGATGGATGGTATTACTATAAAAAAGTACTTAATCCACAAGAGAGTGTTCAAGTACTAGAAAGTATTAGTAGAAATGATACATTAATTAATTCTTCACCAAATAGAAGTGAATATGTAAATAGCAATTATCATTTAGATATTAATTTTGAAGCTATTCAAGCAACACCAGAAGCTGTTCAAGAAATATGGAATAAAAGTATTACTATTACAGGAACTAGTGTTACATGGCCAACGCCGGGTCTATAATGGAGTGTATTATGGGAATTGTAAAGAGATTTGTTCATGTGATAGCGCAAATTATATATGTCTTAATAGTCATTTATGCACTTGTTTGTGCACCAATGATATTTGGATATAAACCACTAGTCGTTTTATCTGGTTCAATGGAGCCCAGCTTTAGTACTGGTAGTGTTGTGTATTACACAAAAGTGTCTACTAGTGACCTAAAAGCAGGGGATATCATTACATTTGAAGGAAATAGTGGTATAATAATATCGCATAGAATTGAAAAAGTAAACAGTAAAACTTTTGTAACTAAGGGAGATGCTAATAATACAGTAGATCCTCAGGAAGTACCTTTTGATAAGGTATTAGGGCGTGATGCCAACTTCTGTATTCCTTTTGTAGGTTATTTCATTAAGTTTGTTAATGATAATTTACTATTAGTAGGAATACCAGTAGTCATTATTTTGTTATTAGAATTCTTTTTAAGTAATAAGGATTTTGATAAAGATATTAAAGAAAGGAGCATGATGATTAATGGATAATAATTATCAAACAGTTCAAACGAAAAAGAGTAAGAAACCTTTACTTGCAGGATTATTATTAATTTTGGTAGGTTTAGTAGGAGGAACACTTGCATATTTTACAAGTTCAGATACTTTCACCAATGAATTTAAGACAAAACCTTATAAGATGGAAGTAACCGAAGTATTTGAAAGCCCTGATAATTGGACTCCTGGAACTGTAACAAGTAAAACAGTTATTGCAACTAACAAAGGTGATGTACCTGCAGCTGTTCGTGTATCTTATACAGAGAGTTGGGTAGATGCTAATAATCAAACATTACCACTTAAAGATGGTAGTAATAATGTTGCAGCAATTATTCATTTTGCAGATGATTTGAACACAAAATGGACACAATCAACTGAAGGTGGAGTTAAATATTATTATTACAAAACTAAGATTGGTAAGAATGTTAGTACTTCATCACTTATTAATTCTGTAGAATTTAATCCTGCAGTTGTTATTACTGATAACAGTGCTGATCCTAATAGATGCGTTACAGATGAAACTACACATACAACAACATGTACAACAACAACTAGTGGTTATGCTGGTGGTACTTATAAATTAGAAATCACTGTTGAAACAGTTCAATATGATCAATATGCCGAAGCTTGGAACACTAGTGTAGCAATTAGTTAGTATCAGCTTTAAGGAGGTTTTATGAAGAAATTATTGTTATTACTATTAATCCTAGTAGTAATACCTGTATATGCTAAAGAAAATAAATTATACTTAGTCGAAGAAGATAAATCTATTAAATATGAAAGTGGTTTATATGATGAAAAAGTATTCTTAAAGCATACAGATATGGTACCAGGAAGTAGTTATACTGATGAACTTGTAATTGAGAATGGTACAGATGTAGCTTATAAACTATATCTAAGAGCTAATAAGAAGGGTCAAAGTGTTGATGCTGAAAAATTACTTGATAGTATTACTTTAGTTATGACTTTAGATGGTAGAGAAATATATCGTGGTAAAGCTAATGGTATGGGAAATATTATCTTAACTGATTCTGTTTTGTTAGGTGAATTTGAACCAAACAAATCCTCAGTATTGAAAGTAGAAACATATTTATCAGTAGAATATGAAAATCCTACTGGTGATGATTATTCTTATGTAGATTGGACCTTCTATGCACAAATTGATGATGATGAACCTCCAGAAGAAGTAGTTCCGATAACTGGTCATAATAAATCAACAACATTTATTGTTATTTCATTATTACTGTTAATAGGAGCATTTATACTATTTAGTGTTAATAATAAAAAGTATGTTAAAAAAGCAAGTTAGTTGCTTTTTTTCATTTACATTAATAATATTATTGACTTTTAATTTGTGATATAATCATTTTTATAGGAGAAAATAATGTATAGTTTCTTAAAAGTTATTTTTAAAATATTTTTTACGATATTTATTCCTTATAAAGTAGAAGGATTAGAAAATATTCCAAGTGATAAAGGAATATTACTAGTAGGTAATCATAAAAGTAAGTATGATTGCTTATTACTTGCTACTGTTATTAAAAGAAAAGTTCATTATATAGCAAAAAAAGAACTATTAGAAGGTAAATCTAAATGGTTTTTTAAGAAATTATATCTTATTCCTGTAGATAGAAAAAATCATAATAATAAAGAATCATTAAATAAAGCAATTGAATGTTTAACAAGTGGGGAAGTAGTAGCTATATTCCCAGAAGGAACATTTAATAAGACAGAATATATTATTAAACCTTTTAAAATGGGAGCATGTTATTTAGCAGATAAAAGTGATTGCCCAATTATTCCTTTTGCAATTAAAAATGATTATAAATGGTTTCGTAAGAGTGTAAATATTAAATTCGGTAAACCTTATTATATTAAAGATAAGACGGATTTAAGAAAGGAGAATATTACTTTAATGAATAAAGTAATAACTTTATTAAAATGAGTCTCATTGAAAAATTAAAAAGTTTGAAAAAACCTAATGCTCGTTGGGAACATTTTTATACAAGAAATGAGAAGAAACTAGTTGTACCAGAGAAAAGTATGTATGATATTTTATATGATAGTAAAGAAGAATATCCATATTTTACTGCATATTCATACTTTGGAACAAAAGTAACTTACAAAGAGATGTTTAAAGAAGTAGAGAAGGCTATATATGCATTTCGTAGTCAAGGAGTGCGCCGTGGTGATGTTGTAAGTTTATGTCTTCCTAATGTACCAGAAGCATTAATCAGTTTATATGCTCTTAATTATATAGGAGCAATTGTTGAAATGATTCATCCACTATCTAGTGAAATAGAAATAAAGAATTATTTAAATAATACAGGTAGTGTAATGTTAGTAATGGTAGACTTTTGTTATGAAAAAGTAAAAAATATCTTACATGAAACAAAAGTTTATAAATCAATATATGTATCACCAAAGGAATCAATGCCATTTCTTATGGGATTGGGTTATGAAGTAACAAAAGGATTTAAAATTAGTAAGCCAAATCATAATGATAGTTCATGTCTTCCGTGGAGTAGTTTCATTAGAAGTGGTAAAAGATACCATATGAAGTATGATAGTATGACTAAAAGTACCGATCCAGCAGTTATTTTACATAGTGGTGGTACTACAGGAAGTCCAAAGAGTATAGTTCTATCTAGTTCTAATTTTAATGCTCTAGTAGAACAAGCAAAGATTATGTTAAAAGATGTAATACCAGGAGACAGTATTTTGGGAGTCCTTCCAATATTTCATGGCTTTGGTTTAGGCGTTACAATGCACTGTGCAATTGC
>JAEEGL015243354.1_pt1 | contig 32209 bp, 29 predicted proteins | sample 9134231 | NCBI WGS metagenome assembly JAEEGL01 (sample SAMN16246548, study PRJNA631951) | gut metagenome | biome: gut microbiome; feature: rumen; material: fiber-attached | host: Bos | place: Iran: Karaj | collected 2018-10 | reverse complement strand
TCAGTATTCACCGCAATTCAGTGGTATATAGCAGGGGGCCAGACACTGAATTTTAGATTGCCATATCAGGAGACATTTGGACATATCTTTTTGGTAGGCGACGTTTTCTTGATGTGTTTTATTACATATCTTTCTTTCAAACACAAAAAACCAATAATTTCAGTGCTTACAATAGTATCCACAGTGGTGCCATCGGTTCTAGAGCTTTTTGGGCCTAAGCTGCCAAACACATATACAATGCGATTTGACTGGCTGACCTTCATCATGATTCTTATCATCGGTGTAGTAGGTTCATTAATCGGCATATATGCAGTGGGCTATATGCATGGTTACAACATTCATCATCACAAGGAGCTTACAGACAGACGAAGCTTTTTCCTTGCAATGATTTTTGTATTCTTTGGAGCCATGTTTGGTCTTGTTTTTTCAGCAAACCTTTTGAGCCTGTATTTCTTCTGGGAGATAACTTCGGTTACATCCTTCCTGCTCATTGGTTATACACGTACCGAGGAAGCAATAAACAATTCCTTCAAGGCTTTGTGGATGAACCTTCTTGGTGGTTGCGGAATGGCTGTAGCCATTTCTGTTGGTTATCTTTGGTTTAACACTGTAAATCTTTTTGATTTCATCAGATTTGTAAAAATTGAGCCAGGCAATATGCGTTGTCTTCTTCCAATTGCAATGCTTGCCTTTGCAGCTCTTACAAAATCAGCACAGTTCCCATTCTCAGGATGGTTACTTGGAGCCATGGTTGCACCTACTCCATCCTCAGCACTTCTTCACAGTGCAACAATGGTAAAGGCTGGTGTATATTTGCTTATCAGATTATCTACAGCAATGGCAGACAATTATGTAGGAAACATGGTTGCCCTTATCGGTGGCTTTACCTTCCTGGCAGCATCCTGCTTTGCCATCACAGTTACTGATGGAAAAAAGGTTCTGGCTTACTCAACAATCTCAAATCTGGGCCTGATTGTAGCATGTACAGGTTGCGGATATGAGGAGACAATCTGGGCAGCAGTATTCCTTGTAATTTTCCACGCTGTTTCAAAGTCAATGCTTTTCCAATGTGTAGGTGCTATTGAAAACACAACTGGAAGCCGTGATGTGGAGGATATGCAGGGACTTATGTCAATCTTCCCTAAGCTTGCACTTATTTTGATGATTGGTATAGCTGGAATGTTCCTTGCACCATTTGGAATGCTTATTTCTAAGTGGGCAGCATTAAAGGCATTCATTGATACAGAGTCTGTTTACGTATCTACACTTATGGTACTTTTCATCTGCTTTGGTTCAGCAACTACAATGTTCTATTGGACAAAGTGGATGTCAAAGATTTTAGGTGCTTCTCCTCGTGAGAAATCAAGAGATCTTACAAAAAAGAACGAGTATATTTCAATGTTCTTCCACGCATTCCTTATGGTTGCCTTGATTTTAGGCTTTCCATGGCTTTCTACAAACGTACTTAAGCCACTTTCAAGGGATATGTTTGGGGCAGTAATGCAGGTTATTTCTCGACAGAATATTATCATCATGATTGTACTTTTGGTAGGTATTTTTGTAATACCATTTGTAAATTACCTGATGACAAAAAATACTAAATACAAAGAGGTAATTACCTATATGGGTGGTGCCAATGCTGGTGACAATATGAACTTTATTTCAGCTACTGGCGACCCTCGCGAAATGCACGTGGCAAACTTCTATATGGAAGAGATTTTTGGTGAGAAGAAGTTATCACTTCCTGTGATTATCACTTCTGGATTTATCATCATAGTTTATCTGATTATCGTTATAGGAGGTGCCATCTAATGACAGTACAGACTAGAATAATTTTGGCTATTTGCTACCTCGTTCTTGCGCCAATAATCATCGGCCTTTTAGATGGTTTTGACAGAAAAATATCCGCTAGAATGCAGGGACGTAGAGGACCTTCTGTATTACAGCCATTTTATGATTTAAAGAAGCTTTTTGAAAAGGAATTCTTAAGCGCAAACAAGATGCAGCTTTTTATGATTCGTTCATATTTATGCTTTATCATCCTTTCGGGAGTTTTATTTTTCGCTGGCTTTGATTTACTACTTGTGGTGTTTGCCCTTTCAACATCTGCAATGTTTTTGATTTTGGCATCCACCACTACTCATTCACCATTTAGTTCACTAGGTACACACCGTGAGCTGGTGCAGATAATGGCCTGTGAGCCTATGGAGCTTTTGGTTGCAGTTGGCTTTTACCTGGCTACAACTCCAAAAACATTCAATGTTTCAAATATTGTGGTTAACAGCCATTATTCAAATATTGCTTACTTGCCAGGATTTTTTGTAGGCTTTGTATTTATACTTACGATCAAATTCAGAAAGTCACCATTTGATATTGCTACTTCACACCATGCTCACCAGGAGGTGGTAAAGGGTGTTACGGCTGAGATGGTAGGTAAGGAATATGCAATGGTAACATTGGCTGAATGGTATGAAAATGCAATTCTTTATGGAATTGTTGGACTGTTCTTCATTAACCGTAACCCGTTGTCGATAATAGTAGCCATCATTGCAATACTTGCAGTATGGTTCTTGGAGATTCTTATTGATAATACCTCTGCAAGAGTAAAGTGGCAGCTGATGCTTAAGCTTGCATGGGGTGTGACCATCGTTGCAGCAGGAATGAATCTTTTCTTACTAGAGATTATTAGAGGTTAGGGGGACAGACAATGAGTACAATACATAAATCGCCTTGGTTGCTTCATTATGATGGAAGTAGCTGTAATGGTTGCGATATAGAGGTTTTGGCGTGCACCACTCCTGTTTACGATGTTGAGCGCTTCGGTGTGATTAATACAGGAAACCCAATGCACGCAGATATTTTCCTTATCACTGGTGGTATCAATTCTCAGAATGAAGCTGTTGTAAAGCAGATTTATGAGCAGATGCCAGAGCCAAAGGTGGTAATTGCTGTAGGAACTTGCGCTTGTACAGGTGGCATTTTTAAAGAATGCTACAACATCAAGGGTGGTGCCGATACGGTGATTCCTGTAGATATTTATGTACCAGGCTGCGCAGCTCGCCCAGAGTCCATCATCGATGGTGTGGTAAAGGGCATCGGACTTTTCAAGGAAAAGGCAGCAGCACTTCAGGCAGCAGGTAGAGGCAACTAGGAGGAAGATATGCAAGAGTTAAAAAAGGATTTATATTTGATAGATAAGGCTGAGCTTCTTCAGGTCATTATGGAAAAGAAAAATGCACTTTGGAGACTTTGCCAGATTTGTTGCTCGTATCCAAAGGCAGAGGATCATTTTGAGATAACATATTCTTTTGCAAATGGTTATGAACTGGCAAATTACAGATTGATTGCTGAGCGTGATGAGGATGTTCCTTCAATTTCGCGTGTCTACAAGTCAGCAATCTATTACGAGAATGAAATGCACGAACTTTGGGGTCTCAAAGTAGACAATATTAAGGTGGATTTACACGACAAGCTATATCGTATAGACGTAGAGACACCATTCTTGGAGAAGGAGGATAAGAAAGATGGGGAATAGAAGTATAGTACCTTATGGTCCTCAGCATCCTGTCCTTCCTGAGCCAATTCACCTTGATTTGGTGTTAGAGGATGAGAAGGTTTTGGCAGCAATTCCTTCCATTGGATTTATTCATAGAGGACTTGAAAGTCTCACCAGCAAAAAAGATTTCAACGAGATGGTATACGTTGCGGAACGTATATGCGGTATTTGTTCATTCATGCACGGCATGGGTTACTGTATGGCAGTTGAGGAAATTATGAACGTGGAGGTTCCACGTAGAGCTGATTATCTTCGTACAATCTGGGCTGAGATGAGCCGTCTTCACAGCCATTTATTATGGCTTGGACTTCTAGCTGATGGCTTTGGTTTCGAGTCACTTTTCATGCACTCTTGGAGACTTCGTGAGAAGATTCTTGATATGTTTGAGGTTTCCACAGGCGGTCGTGTTATTTTTTCAGTAAACACAATCGGTGGTGTCCTTAAGGATATGCCTGCTGATATGCTTCAGGATTTTGTCCGTCAGCTTAATGACATGGAAAAGGAAATACGTGAGACCACTCAGATTTTCCTTGATGACTACACAGTAAAGAGTCGTCTTGTAGATATCGGAATCATCAGTGGTGAGGACGCAATTCGTCGTGGTGCTGTTGGTCCTATGATGAGAGCTTCCGGTATCAGTGTGGATATGAGAAAAAATGGCTACGCTGCCTACAATGATATTGATTTTGAGGTAATTACCAGCAACAAGTGTGATTCCTATGCACGTTGCGAGGTGCGTATTGGAGAGATTTTCCAGTCAATCGAAATCATCAGACAGTGTGTGGCAAAGATTCCTGATACAGAAATCAACACAAAGGTCACCGGTATGCCAAATGGTGAGTCAATCATCAGGGTAGAGCAGCCACGTGGTGAGGCGTTCTATCACGTACGTGCCAACGGAACCAAATTCCTTGACCGCTTCCGTGTCCGCACACCGACTTTCGCGAATATACCAGCTCTCACACAGACTTTGCAGGGATGTCAGTATGGTGACGTGCCATTGCTTGTGCTCACTATTGATCCATGTATTAGCTGTACTGAGAGATAGGAGGAAATCTAATGGGAAGTATATTACCTTTTACTAGACAAGTAATAAAGAATTTATTCTCTGAGCCAGCCACAACCCAGTATCCTTTTGTTCCAAAGGAATATCCCGAGAGGACCAGAGGTCATGTGGATATTAATAAGGATGACTGTATTCTGTGTGGTATGTGTATGCGCAGCTGCCCACCAGGTGCCATCAAGGTAGACAGAGCAGGTAAGACCTGGAGCATCAACCGCTTCGACTGTGTTCAGTGTGGCTACTGTGTTGAGAAGTGTCCAAAGAAGTGCCTTTCAATTACACCTGGCTATCAGGAGCCTGGCCCAGAGAAATTCAGCTATTCAGTGGAGGTTCCTTATGAACCACCTAAGCCAGCTACTAAACCTGTGTAAAATAATGTGGATGGAGAGAAAAGGGGAATTTAATTCATTATAGCCTTTATTTCTTTTGAGCTTTAAACATTATATCTGCAAAGAAGCTATGTAAAGGGTTCACTTCGTCGCTGACGCGCCCTATGACATAGCTTCTTTTTGCAGATAAAGAGTAGTCAAGCTCAAAAGAAAATGGGGCTGTGGCAAGCCATACTTTTTATCACAAATCAACGAATCTATGGGGGTCTTTTCATGTTTTGCGATAATTATTCCTACAAAATACACTATTATTATCGCAAGTGTCATTCTCAGTAGGCATACTCTCGTTGAGTTGCGATAATTTGCGCCTTATATGCAGTGATATTTATCGCAAACTAACGAACATATGCGGATTGCAAGCAGACTCTGCGATAAATTTTCCTGATAATTGAACTGATTTTATCGCAAGTAGCCCTCTCAACATGCATTCCTTTGTTAGGTTGCGATAATATCAACTACAAATCATTAAGAATTTATCGCAAGCAAAACGATTCTAAAGGCTTTCGTTGCTCTAATGAGATAAAACTCCTAAGAAGTTGTGGCTTGTCACAGCCCTCAAGAGGAAGGCTTAATGAGTTAATACCCACTTTACCTAATAAGTCTAACAATTAATAGAGTAATCAAATGATTAAAAAATTCATAATCAAAGGTTTGGTTCAAGGTATAGGCTACAGACCTTGGATTGCAAAAATAGCAGAAGAATTGAATATAAATGGTACTGTTAGAAATACTGGTGGAATAGTAACTGTGGTTGCAGCGGGAGATGAAGAATCCCTAAGTAAGTTTTTTAGAATAATTACTCAAGATGTGCCAACAGGAGGTTTTGTTTCTTCAATAGAAGAAGAGCCAGTCGATAGCTATGAGTCAAAGGGATTTTTAATTATTCCATCTGAGCGAGATATTCAGGAAAATCTTCCACTTATTCCTCCTGACATTGCCACCTGTGATAAGTGTAAGCAGGAGCTTTTTGACAAAAATAATCGTAGATATCATCATCCTTTTATCAGCTGTACAGTTTGTGGCCCAAGGTATTCCATAATCGAGAGATTACCTTATGATAGGGGCACTATCACTATGTCTGACTTTGAAATGTGTTCTGACTGCGCCACTGAATATACAGGCAAAATGGATAGAAGACGACATGCCCAGACAATTGCCTGCAAAAGTTGTGGTCCACAGCTAAAATTTATCAGATTAAAGCGTAAAATTACTGACAATGTTATCGAATGTGGAGATGTTGATAACTATGTGGATATCTATAACGAAAACGATTTAGACCTTGAAATTACGGCATCTGTCAAGTTGATAAGTAAAGGTGGAATTATAGCTATAAAGGATATTGGTGGTTATCATCTGGCCTGCAGTCCATTTGATGAAAATACGGTAAAAGCCCTTAGAATTCTTAAGCATCGTGAGGCAAAGGCTTTTGCTGTAATGTTTGAGAATGTTGAGCAACTGAAAAGCTATTGTTATGTAAATGATAGGGAAGCACAGCTACTGGAGGACCCTGCCAGACCAATAGTGCTTGTTAAAAGAAAAAGTGAGACCGCAGGAAAATCAGGTATTGCAGAAAATGTTTACCTCACCAGTCCTGACATTGGGGCTATGCTGCCTTGCAACCCTGTTCAGATGATACTCGTAAGAGAATGTGGACCACTTATTATGACCAGTGGTAATGCCAGCGGAGATGTACTTGAAATAGACAATGAAAAAATGAGGGATTGGCTACAAAACAGATTGGATTCAGGAGAGTTACCTAATGACGTAGAGCTAGCACTGCTCAGTCACAATCGTAGAATACTTCGGCCAATGGATGATTCTGTAATGAAGGTGGTTTGTGGCAGACAGCAATTCATTCGCAGGGGAAGAGGACACGTTCCAAATCCTATTCCAGTGGATATAAAAGATGAGGTTTTTGCCACAGGTGGTGATTTAAAATCAAGCTTTTGTTATGTTAAAAATGAGTTAGCCTATGTGAGTCAGTATCTTGGTGATTTGGAGTCGGTTAGCTGTCAGAGCTTTTATAAAAATGAAATGAAAGCCATGGCTCAGATTTTTGGCTTTAAACCAAAAGCCATTGTCACTGATTTACATCCTGGCTACTTCAGTCGTAAGGTTGGTGAGGAAGTGGCTCAGGAAAAAGAACTTCCTATTATACAGGTTCAACATCACAAAGCCCATGTGGCATCGGTAATTGTGGAGCATCAGCTTAAGGGACCAGTGTTGGGCTTTGCATTTGATGGAACAGGCTATGGTGAGGACGGTACCATTTGGGGGAGTGAGGTCTTCCGCTGGGACGGACAGACGTATATTTCTGATATGAAAAGAGTGGCTCATCTAAAGTCAGTGAAGCTAATTGGTGGTGATGAGGGGGCAAAGAATTGCGATATGATTCTTACAGGTATGCTCCATAGTGCTGGATTAAAACATCAGGATTCCAACCCGAATGTAGAGCTTCTCACGACAGCAATAGATAACAATATTAATACTGTCACATCCACTTCTATGGGGCGACTGTTTGATGCTGTGTCGGCTTTGCTTGATGTATGTCACTACAATTCCTATGAGGGGCAGGCACCTATTGAACTGGAAAATCTTGCTGTACAGAGTGAGTCGGAACACCCACTTCATATAGGAAAGAATGGGGTCACCAGAGAATTATTTACAGGAATTATTGAGGCACTAAAGAATAATGTTTCACCAGCAGACATAGCCAGAGGATTTATCTATGCTGTGGCTGATTTCATAATTGAAATTGCCCTAGAGCAAAATATAAATCAGATAGTGCTTTCCGGAGGTACCTTTTTAAATAGAATACTTACTGAAAAAGTCGTAACAGAGCTGGAAGCTAAAGGCTTTAGAGTTTATATTTCAGAGCTTTTACCTCCTGGAGATGGAGGCATCTGTCTGGGTCAGGCAATGGTTTGGAATTCTTCCCAAAACATAATTGATGAGGTGTAAAGCCAAAAGTGGTAGAATAAAATTGTTATTAGTAAGTAAAGGAGGAAAAGTTATGGAACAAAAAAGAACTAGCTGGCTGAGTGCTTTGATTCTTGGTGTTTGCCTTGTGGCAGCTTTCTCTGCCTTGGCTTTTGGTCTTTCTCATTTTAGAGCTCAGAGTACACAGTCCATTTCTGCCACAGGAAGTGCAAGTGTAGACTTTGACGCTGACCTGGTTATTTGGAGAGGTTCATTCTCTGCTACAGCATACTCTTCACAGGAGGCATATTCTGTAATCAAGAATGATGCTGAAACAGTGAAGAATTATCTACTTTCAAATGGGCTTTCTGAGGATGAGGTTGTTTTCGATTCGGTAGATATTGGTAGAACCTATTCTGATGTGTACGATGTAAATGGAAATTATGCTGGCTCGCAGGCTGACGGCTACGAGCTGACACAGCGTGTGACAGTTACATCGGAAAACCTTGATGTGGTAGAAAAGATTTCCAGGGATATCTCAAGTCTTCTTGACCAGGGAGTGGAGCTTAGCTCGTGGTCTCCAGAGTATTACTACACTGACCTTGATGCTCTGAAGCTTGACCTTATCGACAAGGCTTCCCAGAATGCAAAGGACAGAATTGATATCATTGCTAAAAATACAGACTCAAAGCTGGGTAAGCTCAAGAATTCCAGCCTTGGTGTTTTCCAGATTACAGCAAAAAACACTGGTACTAGTAGCTACTCTTACGATGGAGCCTTTGATACAAGCTCTCGTCACAAGACAGCCACTATCACAGTGCATTTAGAGTACGGCCTAAAATAATTAGGACACTTCAATATTTTTTACAATAAAATCAGTGCAACGATTGAGCCGTAGGTTATCACTTCCACATTTAGGACAGGCGTCCTTGAATTCGTGGCGGGTGAAGCTGGCTCCACAGTCTTTGCAGACCACAGTGGATTCCTTGATGGTGGCATCCACCTTGACTCCTTCAAGGGCAGTTCCCTCGCTCATCACCTGTAGATATTCTTCGATTATCTCAGGGACATAATCGCACTGATCACCCATAAGCAAATGGATTTTATTTACATGGCTGGCGCCGTTTGCGTCAGCCTGTTTTTTTACCAGATTAAAGACGTATTCTGTCACCGCAAGTTCGTGCATTTTATCCTCCCAAATAGCCACAAATGTAGTAAAATTATAACATACGTTTTAAGGAGAAAAAATATAATGTGTGTTGCAATACCAGGTTTAGTTAAGAGATTAAAGGACGGCAAGGTAACCGTTGATTTCAATGGAAATGAAGTGGAAGCCTACGCCGGCCTTGTTAATGTAAAGGAAGGGGATTACGCTCTTGTTCACGCAGGCTGTGTGATTCAGACCCTGAAGAAGGATGAGGCAGAGGAAATTCTGGAGCTGATGGGAGGCCTTGATGGGTAATGGATATTCCACAGCTTGTTGATTATTTAAGAAATTACAATGGAAAAAAGGTTAGGCTAATGGAGGTCTGTGGTAGTCACACCCACGCAATTGCAGAGCATGGAATTCGTGACTTGCTGTCACCAAATATTGAGTTATTATCAGGACCTGGTTGTCCTGTGTGCGTCACACCCACAGCCTACATCGATAAATTAATAGAGCTGAGTAAGTTACCTGATACCACAGTGGTTACTTTCGGAGATTTACTCCGCGTGCCAGGCTCAAAGGAAAGCCTAAATGAAGCCAAGGGGCAGGGCGGCAGTGTGGCTATGGTATATTCCCCAATGGATGTGCTGAAGCTGGCAAAGGAAAATCCACTTCGTAAATACGTATTTGCAGCAGTGGGCTTTGAAACTACAGCACCGGTTTACACTTTGCTTTTAGATAAGGCCACAGAAGAGGGCCTGGAAAACATTCAGCTCCTCACAGCCCTTAAGACTATGCCGGGGGCTATTTCTTATCTTTGTGAAAATGGAGCCCAGATTGATGGCTTCATTGCACCGGGACATGTGAGTGCAGTGACTGGGGCCGATTACTTCAACGACTTGGCCCAGCGATATAAGATTCCTTTTGCTGTGTCAGGCTTTGGAGCAAAGGAATTAGTGATTGCCATTTATGGTCTTGTAAAAATGATTGATAACGGCCAGACCAAGGTGGAAAATTACTACACATCTGTGGTGGAAGCTGGGAAAAACGAAATCATAGAGGCTCAGCTTGCAAAATATTTTAAGCCGGCAGATGTTGCCTGGCGAGGTATGGGAGTGCTTCCAGCTACCGGCCTTCTATTAAAAGAAGAATATGCACATTATGATGCGGGAAGTGCAGGCTTAAATGTGGATAACAAGAGAAATAAAGCCTGCCGGTGTGGAGATATCCTTATGGGCAAGGCAAAGCCTGCGGACTGTCCACTCTTTGGAAAGGTGTGCACGCCATCCACCCCTGAGGGGGCTTGTATGGTCAGCGAGGAAGGGAGCTGTTTTAATTCATGGAAAAGATAATAATGGAGCACGGTTCAGGTGGTCGGGCTACATCTCAATTGATAAAAGAAATATTCGAGTCACAATTTAATAGCGATGTGCTTTCCGAAATGGAGGATGCTGCGGTAGTCCCTGGGGATGCCACAATCGCCATGACTACTGATAGCTTTGTGGTCACACCGCTCGAATTTCCAGGGGGAGACATTGGCAGGCTTTGTATTTGTGGTACAGTAAATGATTTGTGTATGCGCGGGGCTGTGCCTAAGTATATTACCTGTGGCTTTATCCTGGAGGAGGGCGCCAGCGTTGAAGTGCTCAGAAGACTGGTAAAGTCAATGGCAGATACAGCCCAGGAAGCTGGAGTAAAGATTGTTGCCGGCGACACAAAGGTTATCGAGGGCAACGGCGGAATTTATATTAACACAGCCGGTGTAGGCTTTGTGCCAAAGGGCGTGGATATCAAAGCTAAAAATGCCACAGCTGGTGATGTGATAATTGTCTCTGGAAATGTGGGCGACCATCATGCCACAGTTCTAAGTCAGCGAATGGAAATTAAAAATACTATCATAAGTGACAATGCTCCTCTTCAGGAGATGGTGGGAGGACTTGTTTCTAATGACATTCCAGTGCATGTCCTCAGGGATGTGACCAGAGGAGGTCTTGCTACTGTTCTTAAGGAATTGGCGTTGGCAAGCAATATGTCCTTTGAGATATTTGCAGACAAGCTTCCTGTGGACCCGCAGGTAAAATCCTTCTGTAGCCTGTTGGGACTTGATCCTATCTATATGGGAAATGAAGGAAAAATGGTGGCAATAGTGCCGGCTGACTTCGCCGAACAGGCTCTGGAAATAATCAAGAACAGCAAATATGGAGAGAACGCCTGCATTATTGGTTCAGTCAATGCTCCAAAGGAAGACACGGAGGCAGGTAGTCTTATCTTAAATACAGAGATTGGTGGAAGAAGATTTTTGGATATATTGCAGGGGGAAGGCTTGCCACGCATCTGTTAATCCCCACAGACACCAATAGTTAACATAAAGTTCATAGTTAGCATAGGCCTTCCTATGCTATAATATACCTACACATCCAAATTAATCATAGATAGTAAGGAGGATGCAGTCGTGGGAAAAACAGTACTTATAGTTGATGACTCCAGGTTCATGCGCGCAGTCGTACGTAATGAATGCGAAAAAAATGGTTGTACTGTAGTTGGCGAAGCAGATTGCAGCGACGGAGCAGTCGTTAAATACAAGGAACTGAAGCCTGATATAGTTACAATGGATATCACCATGACGGTGGATGGACATACCGTTGGTCGAAGCTCTAATGGAATTGACGCCATTAAGCAGATCAAGGAGTTTGATCCAGAGGCCAAGATACTGGTGGTAAGTGCAATGGGCCAAAAGTGCTATGTTATCGAAGCTATCGAGGCAGGCGCAAAGGACTTCGTAATCAAGCCTTTTGATGAGGTGAGATTTGCAGAGGCATTAGCGCACTTTAAATGAAATTAAATATGTGATAAAGGACTACATCACTGTAGTCCTTTTCTTTTGAACTGGATTATTTAAATGAAAGTAATAAAACCACATAGGTTAGTAAATGTGCACAAAAAATCTTTAAAAATATGGAATTGATTGTGCACAACGGAAACTCTTTTTGCGTATGGTATAAAACTCAGATGTGTATTATGGAACTAAAACAAAGAAAAAGACCGAGTTTTCGGTCTTTTTGAGGGGAGTATAAATAATTAATAAGGGTGCAACAAGGAAACTCCTTGTTACGAATAGGATTATAATATAGATAAAAAAGTATTGCAAGAAAAAAATGAAAAAATTGTGAAAAAATTCTAAAAAGTACAATTTAGTGTATAATACCACATTAAAACATAATAAGTGTAATAAATAGACCGTTTTTACATTAGTGCTGTGACAATTGTGTGATAAATCATATCGTATACTGTGTTCATCAAATAAAGCAAGACACAAAACAAAAAACAAACATTATTAAAAATAGGAAACAAAAAGCAGGAGGTATTGAACATGGTATTAGTATTCGGTTATTTATTATTCTTACTTGTTGGTGTAGCAATTTTCATTTACACAAAGGATGTTGAAGAAGATTTTTACGAAGAGGATTGCTTCTATAATGTAGACTTCGGTGAGAACCTTATCGGTGACGCATATGTATACAAATTTGTAGAATCTGATTATGAAAGAGTAGAGAAAGAATTAATCAGATTTGCAGATGAGCTTGCATTAGGATATTAATAAAAAATACATAAATCTAAAGGAGAGAGAAAATGATAAGAAAAGTTTTTGGTTTAGCGCTGGTTGGACTTGTTTCAATTTCAGTGATTGCTTGTGGCAACACTGGGGAGACTCCAGATACTTCAGAAGCTCCACAGGTAGAAGAGACAATGGAAGATACCAATGAAACAGCGACCATTGCCGATACTCAGGAGGTAGTGCAGCAGGATTTAGAAGAAAATACAATAGATTTTATTAAGCAGGTGTCTGCAGATGCAGCGCCAACAATCGATATGACAGATTGTGCTACATTTACAGATTTATTAAATAAAGACAGAGTGACAGCTGGAATGGGTTACGCCAATGTTCAGGTGGGGGATACAGATTGTTTCTTTGTCACAAGTGGAACCTATGACAATATGGATGGAAATATGGCAGGCATTGACGCCACAATTTTCATCTATAAGGATGGGGAGCTTTATCAGCTGGGACAGCTTTGTTCAGGGGGAACAGCTTATCCTATAGCTGTTAAAGATAAATATATCTATGTAGCGTCTAATCATTGGGTATGTAAATACGTAGTCGCTGAGGACAAGCTGCAAATTATGGAAAAGGCATCTGTAAACTATGATTCAGATGGCAATGGTACATATTTCTACGAGTCTGAGGATGGTGGAGATTATACCAATATGGATTCTGCTCAGGCAGAGGAAATTATGAACGACCTCTTTGAGGAAATGGGGGCAGCAGAAATAGTTAATTTTGACACTGTTTCTGAATAGTAAAAATTTTAATATACATGGCCAGGTAAGGGACTCTTATCTGGTCAATTTTTTGTTAAAAAATGATTAAATTTACACTTTTAAAAATTTGACTACTATGGCCATAAGGGATAAGATTATTCTATCTCATTAATGGTCAGAATATATCATGACCGTAGTGTGTGAAGGGAAAGAAATATGCCAAAAACTTACACTATCAGCTGCCCTTGTCATTTCGGACTTGAGGCACCTTTAAAAAGAGAAATATATGATTTGGGGTATGATATTACAGAGGTTACAGATGGTAGAGTGACCTTTACTGGTGATGCTGAGGCCATTTGTCGTGCCAACATCCATCTTCGTACTGCAGAGCGTGTACTTGTTGAGGTTGGACGCTTCCATGCCACTACCTTTGAGGAGCTTTTCCAGGGGATTAAGGCTCTTCCTTGGGAAGATTATCTTCCTTCTGATGCCAAGTTTTGGGTTACAAAGGCTACCTCTGTAAAGAGCAAGCTTTTCTCTCTGACAGACATTCAGTCTATTGCTAAAAAGGCAATGGTTGAGAGAATGAAATCCTACTACGATATTCAGTGGTTCAAGGAGGATGGAGCAGATTATCCAGTTCGTATTTTCCTGTTAAAGGATGATGTGATAGTTACTTTAGATTCTACCGGCACACCTCTTCACAAGAGAGGTTACCGTACCTATACCAGCAAGGCGCCATTATCTGAGACAATGGCTGCCGCACTTATTCAGCTTACACCTTGGCGTCCAGATAGAATTCTTGTGGACCCATTCTGTGGTTCGGGTACATTTTTGATTGAGGCTGCTATGATGGCTGCCAACATCGTTCCAGGCTTGAACAGAGATTTTACCTCTATGGATTGGACAAATCTCATTGAGCCTGACCTTTGGAAGGACCTTTTGGACGAGGCCAGAGCAGATGTGGACACATCAGTGGAGTGTGACCTTCAGGGCTTTGATATAGATCCAGATATGGTTAAAATCGCCCGCCTTAATGCAAAGCAGGCAGGGGTAGATCATATGATTCATTTCCAGGTGAGAGACGTTGCAAAGCTTTCTCATCCTAAGAAGTATGGCTTTATTTTGACCAATCCTCCTTATGGCGAGCGCCTTGAGGAAAAGAAGGATTTGCCAGAGCTCTACGGAAATCTAGGTCGAGCGTTTGCCGGCTTGGACAGCTGGTCTATGTTTGTAATCACAAGCTACGAAAATGCACCAAGAGACATTGGTAAGAAAGCGGACAAGAATCGCAAGATATATAACGGAATGATAAAGACATATTTTTATCAGTTCCTTGGACCTAAGCCTAAGAAAAAGGACTAGAAGATGAGATTTTCCAAGAGATTTTTGGTGTTTACGCTAATTATAGCTCTCACCTTATTTGGAAAAATAAATAATTGGAACGACAGATACGCAGCTGTCGAGACCTTCAGAGGTGCAGCACTGAACGAGGATGTGCTGTATCCTTTGATGTCCAAAAATCTCAATGACTCTAACAAGCTTAGAGTCTATATTAATGGCGACATCTACAGCAACAACGAGCAAAATACAATTCTCGACGACAGCCTAAATCCAGTAGGCTCTCTTGATTTCATTCGCACTGTTCTCTATGGTTCTGCATTTATGACGGACGATAGCAGTGCTCTTGTTCAAATCACAAATGATATATACGAATTTTTAGTTGGAAACAAAACAGCCACCAAGAACGGGGAAGATTTGAAGCTTTCCATTGCCCCATCCATGCACCTTGGGGAAATGTATGTTGGGTTGGAGGATTTGTGCAAGGTATTCGGCTATGAGTATTCCTATGATACCAGCTCCTACACCGTAAATATTGATATTCCAGAGATACCAAAGCTTCCAAGTGTTTACGATTTACGTACAGTTAATAGAGTCAGCTTTATCAGGAATCAGGGCTCTACAGCTACCTGCTGGGCCTGCGCATCCTTAGAGGCACTTGAATCCTCTCTTTTGCCAGCAAATCAGCACAGATTTTCAGTGGATTCAATGATAAATGACAATAGCTTCCAGCTGGACGAGTCTGCAGGTGGAGAATACACTATGGCCCTGGCATATCTTTTGTCTTGGCAGGGACCAATCGAGACCTCTGACACAGAAAGCATTATAGATGAGCTTACAGGGGAGCAGCCTGCACCTGCTGTCCATCTTCAGGAGGCTCATTTTTACGATTCAGAAAATCTGGATGATATAAAGCGTGGAGTTTACAGATACGGTGGAGTTTCAACTTCCATTTATGCCAGTGTTTCTACTGCAAATCTTAACGGCTCCAGCAGCTACAATCGTGCCACCAATTCTTATTGCTATAGGGGAAATGCAAAGCCAAATCACGACGTGGTAATCATTGGCTGGAACGATTCTTATCCTGCGGCTAATTTCAGCACAGATGTGCCAGGCAATGGCGCTTTTATCTGCCAGAATAGCTGGGGAAGTGGCTTTGGTGACGACGGAGTTTTTTATATTTCCTACTACGATTCTAATATAGGTAATCAGGCGGTATCCTACGTGAAGGTGGATACCAACAACACATACAATTATATCTATCAAAGTGATCTCTGCGGATGGGTGGGTCAGATTGGCTACAGTAAGGAATGGGCTTACGGTGCCAACACCTTTACCGCCTCAGCTACTCAGCAGATTGAGGCCGCAGGTTTCTATAGTCTTGGCCAGAACACCACCTATCAGGTGTACTTTGTGCCAAATTATGTAAACACTAGCACTCTTTCTTCTAAGGAAATTGTAGCTCAGGGGACACTTAAGCAGGCTGGCTACTACACCATCAAATTTAACCAGCCTAAAACAGTAACAGAGGGAGAAAACTTCGCAATTGTAATCTACATCAACACGCCTGACATCCTCAGGCCACTTGCGGTGGAGTATGCCAGCGATACCAAGACTCAGGCTGTGGATATCACAGATGGCAAGGGCTTCATCAGCAACAACGGCTTGGATTGGGAAAATGTTGAGGATGTTGCAAAGGCAAATCTTTGTATTAAGGCCTATGCAAACAATGTTGTAGAAGTATTTGAGGGTGAATCGGCGGATTAATTTGTAGCCTTCTTATATTTTCGCGAAGCAACAATTATGGAAGAGAAAGTAATGGGGGCCTTTACGGTCATAATTCTGGCAGTGGTTATTGCTATCAGCTGCCTGCTTATTTATGTGCCAAATATGCACATTATCGCACTGAAGGTCAGGGACAACAGGCTTGCGGGCGGTAGGATTTCCGTTATGGAAATGCTCAGGGCATCGGATGAGGCTCTTGAGGAGAACGACCCTGCCACAAGGGAAAGCATTCTAAAGGGACATCAAATGCGTTTGATGTTACCACAAAATGTAACCAGCGCAAGCGTGTCTATTGATAGTTTTCACGTGGACAAGACCATAGCAATCACCATCAATGGTATCGGTAAGGATTATTTTTCCAAGTATCCTATCCGTGGCAACGCAGATGACATTGTGGATATCACCTATGTCAGCGAGGACCTGGTAGGTGTGATCGAGCTAGTGATGGATGATGTGGTAGAGGTTCAGATGACCTCCGAGGATGAGTTCATTTATCTTGATTTTGTTGACCCACATCAGGTATATGATAAGGTGGTTGTGGTGGATGCAGGCCACGGTGGAAATGTTCCTGGTGCCACCAAGCAGGGTGTCAATGAAAAGGATTTGGATCTTCAGATTGTCCTGGAGCTGAAAAAGATTTTTGATAGAAGTGACAAAAACATTGGAGTGTATTACACTCGTACAGATGACACAAATCCTAGCTTTGCATCTAGAGTTGGTCTGGCAAATGATTCAGGGGCAGATGTGTTCCTGTCGATTCACAACAATTCCACTGCTTCAGGACGTATGTCATCGATAAATGGAACCGAGGTTATGTATGAAGGCGGTGACACCTCCGGCGAGTCTAAGAAGTTTGCCAGCATTTGCCTGGAGAAGCTTTTAGACAGACTTGGTTCAAAATCTAAGGGCACCGTAGTAGGTGATGAGGTATATATCATCAGAATGTCTGAGGTGCCGGTAGCTCTTGTGGAGGTGGGCTTTATGACCAACGCCAGAGAGCTGGAAAATCTACAGGACAAGGAATATCAACGCAAGGCTGCCGAGGCTTTGTATGATGCTATACTAGAATATTTATATGAATAATAAATAGGCTTCCCCTTGAGAGGGTAGAGATAATGCTTTAGCATTATCTGCCACCACGGCGAGTGGAAGCTGTCACCGAAGGTGACTGATGAGGTGTATATGAAAACTAAAATTATTTTTGCCACAGGCAACCAAAACAAATTACGTGAAATCAAGGAAATCCTGGGTGAGGAAAACTATGAAATCCTCACTATGAAGCAGGCTGGCATAGATATAGACATTGTGGAGGATGGGAAGACTTTCGAGGAAAATTCTCTTATTAAATCCCGTGCTATTGCAGCAGCGGCTCCAGATGCCATTGTACTTGCTGACGACAGCGGTCTGGAAATCGATGCTCTCAATAAGGAGCCAGGAATTTACTCTGCCAGATATTTAGGTGAGGACACCAGCTATGACGTTAAAAATGCCAACCTGATTCAACGCCTTGAGGGAGTTGAAAAGCAGGATAGAAGTGCCCGCTTCGTTTGTGCAGTTTCCGCAGTTTTTCCAGATGGAAAGGAAGCAGTTGTAAGAGGCACAATCGAGGGCTACATTGGCTGGGAGCCAATGGGTGAGAATGGCTTTGGCTACGACCCAATCTTTTACCTCTGGGACAAGGATGTGAGCACAGCGGCAATCAGCCCTGAGGAAAAGAACGCCATTAGCCACAGAGGTCAGGCTCTAAGGATGATAAAGGAAGAAATTGTTAAGCATGAAAATATTAGTTGTTAGTGATACCCATGGCAAATCTGAAAATCTCAGAGATGTTATTGAAATAGAAAAGCCAGACAGAATATACCATCTTGGAGATGGTCAGGGAGTGGAGGACAATCTTTGGATGATGTCCGAGGCTCCAGCAGAATGTGTCTGCGGAAATTGTGACTGGGGTGGCAACCTTCCAAATGAGGTTGTGCTTGAGGTTGGCAACCACGTGATTCTCCTCACTCACGGTCATTATTACGGGGTAGGTTATGGTTATGAAAAAATTGCAGCAGCTGCAAAATTAAAGGGCTGCGACATTGTACTTTATGGTCACACCCATGTGCCAACAATTGATTATTATGAAGGATTAACCATAGCAAATCCTGGCAGCATTGCATATCCAAGACAAAATTCTCGTGAACACACTTATATGACAATTTTGGTAGATAATAGTGGTGAACTAAAAATGGATTTGCATTCACTAGAGGAATACGAAAGAACGCATGGAAATTAAAGTTGTTATTGAAGATGTTGTTCCTGAGCAAGAATACATTCTTATGACCAGGCCTGGAGAGACTATTAGTTTCGTTCAGGCTATGGACAATCTGGGACTAAAATTCTATCGACCTTGTGGTGGTTACGGTAAGTGCTTAAGCTGTGCCATAAGGTTTGTTTACGGTGCACCTGAGATGACCTCGGATGATGAGCGCGCCTTGGATTTCTCTGAAATGAGAAACGGATGGAGACTGGGCTGTAAATGTATCATCACAAAGGACTGCAAGATTCAGGTGCCAAAGAGACTAGTTTCTGAAATCACTTCTGTGGGAATATCTGCTGAAGAAGCAGAGCTCCCTCTGGACAAAACCAATATCGGAATCGCTGTTGATATTGGAACCACAACACTTGCTGCAGCTGCAGTGGAATTGAATACTGGAAAGATTATGCGCCTTAGCACCTTTACTAATGGTCAGCTTAAATATGGTGCTGATGTAATGAGCCGAATTAAGGCATCCATCGATGGTCACGGCCAGGAGCTTTCTGAGCTTGTGGTGAGGGATCTGATGGAGGTTGGAACCAGAATTCTTGGTGAAGATTTTCTCATGCACCAGGTGGTCGTATCCGGAAATACGGTAATGACACATTTGATTTTGAACTACCCTGTGGAAGGTATGGCCAAGTATCCATTTGTGCCATACACCACTGCCCCAGTTAAATTTAGAGAGTCTAATCGCGACATTTATTTTATGCCTTCAATAAGTGCATTTGTGGGTGGAGATATTGTGTCAGGACTTTATTATATACACCAGAAGGCGAAAAAGAGAGGCAAGCTGGATGATATGTTCTTACTTGTTGATATGGGAACTAATGCAGAGCTTGTGCTTTACGATGGAATTACCTATTGGTGTTCATCCGCATCAGCTGGCCCTGCTTTAGAGGGCGCATCTCTAAAGTGTGGAGTGGCTTCTGTGCGGGGCGCCATCAACCACTTATCCATTTCTAATGGAAAGGTGAAGTACACTACCATCGGTGGTGAAAAGCCAATTGGCCTCTGCGGAAGTGGAGTTATTGATTTAGTTTTTGAGCTTCGCAGAAACAGAATCATCGATGAGGGGGGGCTACTAATTGAAGAGTACGCTGAGACTGGCTACCCTGTAACTGAGGATATAGTTATTACAGGTGAGGACATCCAGCAGGTGATTTTGGCAAAGGCTGCTATTAGGTCGGGAATCCAGATGCTTCTGGATGCAGCCAAGATTGATTTGAAGCACATCGAGCACTTGTACATTTCTGGTGGAATGGGAGCTTCGGTAGGTATCTGGTCGGCAGCGGGAATTGGTCTTTTCCCTGAGGAGCTTCTTTCGAAATACGAAGCCATTGGTAATTCATCTATGCTTGGTGATATCGAATTTATCATAGACAGAGATGAGGAAGCAATCGCTGAAATCAAGAATAATTCAAAGGTTGTAATGCTTGCCACAGACCCTAAATTTGAGCAGATGTTTTTAGATAATCTACATTTGTGAATAAAGTGAGAACTCTTGGTGTTTTGGGTGGAATAAAAAATACAGTATGCTAAGATAAGGTATAGCCCTTTTTCGGTTCAGATTTAGCTGGCTATGAGGGTAATGGGGACCGCGATAGCGGGGGTGTAGAGGTTATTATCAATCATTATATGTGAAAGGAGTTTTTACACTATGGCAAAGTATGTATGTCCTGTATGCGGTTATGTTCACGAGGGTGACAATCCACCTGCTGAATGTCCAGTATGTCACGTTAGTGGCGACAAGTTTAAGAAGGTTGAGGGTGAAATCACTCTTGCAGCTGAGCACATGTTTGGTGTTTACGGCGAGATGGTAAAGAATAACCCTGAGATTTCAGAAGAAGATAAGAAGTATATCTTTGAACAGCTTAAGTCTAATTTCGAAGCTGAATGCTCAGAGGTTGGTATGTATCTTTGCATGGCTCGTGTGGCTCATCGCGAGGGATATCCTGAGATTGGTCTCTATTGGGAAAAGGCAGCTTATGAAGAGGCAGAGCATGCCTGCAAATTCGCAGAGTTACTTGGCTCAGACCTCGAGGTTAAGATGACAAATTCTACCAAGGAGAATCTCGCTTGGCGTGTTGACTGCGAGTATGGCGCTACAGCTGGAAAGGTTGACTTAGCTACATGTGCTAAGAAGAACAACCTGGATCCAATCCATGACACTGTTCATGAGATGGCTCGTGACGAGGCAAGACATGGCAAGGCTCTCGAGGGCTTACTTAATAGATATTTTAAATAAAACGCTAAGTTGTTTCCTGATGGGGCTGAGAAGTGAATTGTTCAGGCAGGTGTGAGTCACCTGCCTGTTTTTTAGGCTGGTTAGTTTTATTACGATCATTTTTGGTCCTTTAGGGAATGTTTTGATTAGAGTTTACAGGTGAAATTGTCTGTTATACTTATCCACCCGTAGATTTTAACGTGATGCTTTTCTGATTTTATCCTGTAGCTCTTTAATACTTGTGAGCTGATCTTCTGTAATAACAAACTTAGAACCATTGCCGTAAACCATTTTATAATACATTTCGAAAATGCTTTTCACTTCTGGCTTAAATTCCTCAGGAGTAATGCTCACATAATCAGATAAAAGTCCTCTGTCGATTATCTCTGTCTCGGCCTGTTTTGACAGAATTCCCTTGATGCTTTCCACGTCCAGTCTAAGTTTTTCCTGAGGTGTGGCCAGCTTATACCTAATAATACGAAATGCCATAGTCCCCAAGATAATCATGGCAAGTAAAAGCAAAATACTTCCAACTACAAGGCCAATTGTTTTAAGAATTTGCACACCATCAAGGTGAGGTTTCTCCTTATAATCCGCAGAATTGTCTTGTAAATTAGGCTTTGAAATATTCGTATTTACGGTTTGAGTCTCACCTGAGAAGGCTGGTTCATCCTCCAGCGTTCTATGCCAGGTATATGCAGTTGCTGTAGAGTAGGTGCTGGTTGGTTCAAATGGCACCCAACCAACATTTTCAATATAGGCCTCAGGCCATACATGGGCACTTTCCCCTGTTACCACATAGCTATCCTGTTCATCAAATGGGAATGAATAGCGATAACCCATTACAGCTCTAGCAGGTATTCCTGAAAGTCGTAGTAATATTACCATCGAAGAGGTGTAATGTACGCAGTAGCCCTCTCCGGTTTCAAATAAAAATCTATCGGCAATATCAGCCATTCCCCAAGGTGTGACCATTGTGGAATCGGAATTATGACATCCCACGGCTTCAATGTTGTAGGTGTATTGTCGCAGATAAGCCTCTATCAGCTTGCTCTTTTCGTATGTATTCTTACCATCTTTTGTGATTTCCTGAGCCAGCTCATGCATGCGCTCAGAAGCATCTCCACTATCCAGATAATAGAAATGATCACTATCAGGATAATCGATAATATTCTGATACTCCCCTGCTGTCACAACAGACGTCAGGTCAACGTCATAGAGACTTTCCATATATTCACAGGCTTCCTCGTAGGAAAGCTTATCTATTTTATCCTCCTGACAAGCCTTGCTATACAGCTCTGTCAAATAAGGACTACCAAAATCAATATCAATATACTGAGCGCTAAGCTTGTAGCCATTCTCATGAGTCTCTTCACCTACTCCTGATGTGACAGCTTCATCACCGCGCTTTAAGTCGAAAGTAAAAATAGGTGTAATTTCATCTGGTGTATTCAGATATGCGTACTCTAAATCAATCTTGGAAATTTGAGAGAATACATTGGCATACTCCTGATCCACATCCTGGCTGTGAAGGAAATTCAGGAAGCTTACAAGCTGTGCCTTATCCACACCTCTGGAGCCAATAATATATAAATTTCTTCGTATCTTTTTTCTCATATGCTGTTCGTGATCCGTATATACGAAGTATGGCTTTTCTTTTGTAGTCAAAATCAGCTGTGGCTTTTCGGATTTTTCCAGAGTTCCACCTGTTACGTCAAAGGAGCTGTAGCCTGTGGTGTAGGTGTCTGCTGTAAAAACATCCTCCAGATAGTAATAGGCATTTTTTGCAGCATCCACAGTCTTCTCATAAAAAGTGATAAAAGGAGTCCAGTCAATTGGAGTATTTCTGACTGGAATAAGAAATACACACACAGCCATTAACAAGAAAAAGTGGAATGGAAACGCCCCCTGATTTCTCTCATAAATAAGCTGCTGTAAAGAGGCCAAAGTTAGTGCCACAAGGCACACTAAAAGGACCTTATCAGTAAGATGATTTCCAATGAAGCTATCATAGACAAGCCACAGGAAAACTGTGATTCCATCCAAAAGAAAGCATCCAAATAATAGAACCTTGTCCCTCCATGGCACATAGGAGAAAAACAATCTGAGTATGACTGCAATCAGAATCCCATAGATGAGATAAAATGACTTACCTTCGCGGAAAAGTCGTATCCACAGAAGTATTTCTGGTATTATAGAAAGTATAGGAGATAAATTCGTATTTACGAATAATCGAATAATAAACTCAAGTAGGAAAAACAAGAAAAAGAATCCAATTACAGACACAGCAAATAAGCCCCTTTGAAATTCAAAGGATGAGCTCTTTGTCAGAAGAAAAATTTCTATACCTATTATGATGGTGGCCAAAGCATAAAGGTGGAGCTTTGACTCAGTCACAAATAGTGTAAAATTCTTCTCCAGATTCAGGATTTTCTTTAATGATAATCCACGTAGCATTTTCATACACACTTTTCCTTCGCTCCTTTGCCATTACCTGGAGCTGCTCAAAAACCTTGTCTGTACTGTAAAAAATTCCATCGGCAACTGTCTGATAAAATTCCATAAAGCTTTCATAGGAATTTACTGTGGTCTCCGCGATGAGACCGGAAGGATATATAATCCTGATTGGCACACCCTGCTGGGCAAAATGCCAGGCTGCCGAAATAATAAATTCCAGGAAAAAATCACGCTGTTTAAGAAAATCAATATCTTGCTTGTCATCAGGGGTGTTGGCCGTCTGAAGCAACATAGTGATGGTTCGTTTCTCCATTTTATCAGGCACTCGAACCATCAGCTCTGCAAGCTTTGCGGACACCTTCCAGTTAATGGACTTTACTGAGTCTCCAATCTGATATGGACGGACATCACTTCCAGGAATATCCTCTAGAATTCGGTCACTTTTTAAACCAGTACTATTAACTAAATTCTCGATTTCAAGTATCTGATTTGCCACATCTGTAACTGGTGGACTAACTACAGCCCTGAAAGAATATGGAATATCAATTTGAATCGTGTACATTCCGAACGGATCTGAAAGGGAAATTTTTTCAATTCCTATGTTGTAGGCACCGGCATATCTACATCTGATACCTGAGGTCAGCTCCTGTTTTTCAAAGCTGTTTAGGGTTATCACCTTGCCATCCTCCACATCATGAAGCATACACCTGTCGGTAAATAGAAAGATTTCCATTTTGTAGATTGGGAAAAATCCAGAGTTTTCTATCAGGGCACGATAAGTATGATTCTCACCACGGGTCACCTTGTGAACCTCGATTTCCTGATAAATTCTAAGAAAATTGTAGTTTAAAATTGTATAAAGAATTGAAAGGGGAATCACCAAAAGAATGGCATAAAGCCACACAAAAGCAACTGGTCCGCCGTAGAAGCTGGCAAAAACCAGGCTCAAAATCAGAACAACAAGATATACAATTATCCCCCTTTTCTGAATACTAAGTGCCATCTCACTCCAAAGTTATTTTAACCCACAGTTGTCTCAGTGCATCTTACCTGTTCAAGAATCTTTTTCACCAGATATTCCTTGGTGGTGCCATTGATTTTTGCATCTGTAGTAAGAATCAATCTATGAGGCAATGTAAGCCTTGCCGCCTCTGCGATATCCTCAGGAATACAGTAGTCACGCTCTCCCATAAAAGCCAATGCCTGGGCGCATCTCAGCATTGCAAGCAAACCTCTTGGAGAAACTCCACAGGAAATATCTGAATTATTTCTTGTGGCATCGACTATGTTGACAGCATATTCTCTGAGATTGTCCTTTATTGTCACCTTAACAGTTTCACTTCGCATATACGAAATATCCTCAGCTGTGAGGACCGGATTTGTTTTCTCGTGAAGTGTTCCCTCTAAAAACCGCTTTGCCATATCAGAGGAAGCCTCTGCATTAGGATAGCCTACGCTAAGCTTCATCATAAATCTATCAAGCTGTGATTCTGGAAGAGGATAGGTGCCAGCCATCTCAGCAGGATTCTGTGTCCCGATAACCATAAACGGCTGAGGAACAGGAATCTCTTTTCCATCGATTGTGACCCTGTTTTCTGCCATAACTTCCAGCAACGCAGACTGAGTCTTTGGAGAAGTTCTATTAAGCTCATCAACCAGGACTATATTGCTGACCACAGGCCCTGGAACCACGGTAAAGACCTGCTCTTTAGAATTGTAAATAGAAACACCTGTGATATCCGATGGTGTGGTGTCAGGTGTGCACTGAATCCTTGCAAATGAAAGAGAAAGTGAATCAGCAAGTGCTTTTGCCAGAGAGGTCTTACCCACTCCAGGAACATCCTCCAAAAGTACATGACCCTCCGCTAAAAGAGCAGCAATGACTTTATCAATCAGTTCCCCTTTTCCTACAATACGCTGCTCCATGTTAGCCTTTAATATTTTTACTTTCTCGTTCATGATTCTCCCCCAGTTTAAACACAAAATTATAAAAATAATTATACCTCATTAGCGAATAAATTGGGAATAAAAATTCTTGACATATATTCCTAAAATGTGGAAAAGAATATGGCAAAAATGGTATGATATTTATACATAAATGAAATACATTTAGGGAGGCAACCATGGCAGTACATACAATAGAAAATGATAAGATAAAGCTTACAGTTGAGGAGCATGGTGCGGAGATTCGCTCGTTAATCAGAAAGGCTGATGGCGTGGAATTGATGTGGCAGGCTGATAGTAAATATTGGGGTAGGACAGCACCTGTTCTTTTTCCACTGGTAGGAAATTATTTCGAGAAGAAGTCAGTTTATGGCGGAAAGACATACGAAATGGGGCAGCATGGCTTTGCTCGTGATATGGATTTTGAGGTAGTTAGTGAGGCGTCAAACGAGCTCGTTTTCGAGCTTAAGGATAACGAGGCTACTCACGAGAAATATCCATTTAATTTCATCCTTGGAATCAAATATGTGATTGAGGACAGCAAGGTTACAGTTACCTGGATGGTAAAGAACACCAACGAGGAGACAATGTATTTCTCAATTGGTGGACATCCAGCATTTAACTGTGACTTAGATACATACACTCTTAGATTTGAAAAGAATGGTGAACCAAATGCTTGCGTAAAGGCAAATATTATCGCGAATGATGGCAGTGGTTGCCTTTCAACAAAGCAGGAGCATCATCCACTTAACAACGGAATTCTTAAGATGTCTGATGAGCTTTTCAGCCAGGATGCTCTTATTTTTGAGGATGAGCAGTCTGATGCTGTTACCATCGTAGACCCACAGGGAAAGGATGTGCTTACAGTCACATGTCCTACACCACTTTTCGGTGTGTGGTCACCTGTCGGCAAGCATGCTCCATTTGTCTGCATCGAGCCATGGTGTGGTCGTTGCGACAGAGTAGGCTTCAACCAGAAGCTTGAGGAGCGTGAGTACGGCAACTCACTTGCGCCAGAGGAAATCTTCAAGACAAGCTATGATATCATCGTTAAATGATTTTAGACGAAAGTTGAGCGAGGCATTCTAGGATGCCCCGCTCTTTTGTATTTTGCACTAGGCCCCTATCGCAAATTAACGAAGATAAGCCGCTTGACAGATATCTTGCGATAAAAAACTAGGCAAAAACACTCTTTTAGGCTGATTTTTCTTCAATTTTTATCACGCCAGAGTCCCTTAGCCCGCATACCTTCGTTCGCTTGCGATAGATTATAGTGCATTTTCTATCGCAAGAAGGCGGCTGAAGCCTGATTGTTCGTTGATTTGCGATACGAGGGATTAAGAAATATAAGGAATAATAGATGGTGTGATGCATAATGCGATGGTAATCATAATAGCAAACATTATAGCAGCATTGTAGACAGCTTTAGTACCTTTATCAGGAAGGCCTGTGGAGTCAATGACAATCTGCTCCCCAATAACAATCAATAATCCTGTGCCCATAAATATCCAATATATCATTAAGTATGGAATATATACCATAAGTGAGGCTTTGATTTCAGTATTCGTAAGGTGTGCTGTGGTTATAGATATAATCATTGCTGCAAGGAAATATTCATTGGCAGACCACATTGTTTGAAATAATGTAAATCGAGTTATGTTTTTCTTATTATTTGCAAGTTTATATACTGCAACAATAAATCCGATGAATATACAAACATATGGTATATATAAAAGTTTTGTAGATACGCCTTCGTGGTTCTCATAATCTGAAATAATGAGATTGATACAAACAGATGCTATTATCTGTGTTGCAAGATTTATGATATACAAACAGAATGATTGGAAATTCTTAAGTATATTGAGGTGTTTTTGCATGTTGTAATTCTCCCTTTTATAAAACAGACTACCTATTAGTTAAGTTTAATGATTGCTTTTATAAAAGTAAATAAAAGTGAAGTGATAGCAGGTTTTCATTTCTTCACATCTATATGGTATCGTGATAATTGGACAGTGGTATTTGGAGAGGTTGACCATGAAAAATCTATTTCTGACAAATTATACAGAGCAAACGTTTCTTGATCGGATTAGAGATAATTTGAGAAAATGTGATTCATTTGCTTTTTCAGTAAGCTTTATTAAAAAAGCTGGACTATCGTTATTATTGAAAGACATAGATGCTGCCTTAACTAGGGGCATAAAAGGCAGAATTATTACTTCTACATATCAGAATTTTACAGATGTTGAATCGTTAAAATCTTTTTTATTACTCCAAGAGAAATATCCAGGCTTTCAGTGTCATCTTGATTTTGAGAGTTTTCACGACGATGGTTATATGACAATTGGATATCATTCAAAAGGTTACTATTTTGAGTTCGATAATGAATCCGAACTCATTGTGGGCTCATCCAATATTACTAGACATGCATTATTGAAAAATGTTGAATGGGATCTTGTTGTTACCGCTTCTAAGAATAACACTGTATTTAACCAAATGCTGAAAGAGTTTGAAGACAAATGGTTAAATACATTTGAACTTGATAATGAGCTCATATCTAAGTACGTAACTAAACTCAACTATGCAATCGAACGTTGGGATATGGATTATGATAGCTTGGCAGAAAATGTGTCTGCTAATTATATGCAACGAAAAGCTATGAAAGAACTTAATCGATATAGAACAATGGGATTAAGAAAGGCTTTAGTTGTAGCTGCTGCCGGAAGTGGAAAAACATATCTTGCTGCTTTTGACGCAAGAAACTTTAATCCTAAAAAGTTGTTATATATTGTGCATGAGGGTTCAATACTTCAAAGAGCGCTAGAGACCTTCCGAGCGGTTTTTGGAAATGATGTTTCTTATGGTGTATACAACAAAGATAGTAAAGAGCTAGATGCAGACTTTCTTTTTGCTGGAAATATCATTTTAAGTAAAAATCTAGATTTATTTAAGCAAGAAGAATTTGATTATATTATTCTAGATGAATGCCATCATGCAACTGCAGCTTCTTATAAGCGAATTATAGAGTATTTTAAGCCTGAATTTTTATTGGGTCTTACAGCAACTCCTGAACGTATGGATAATGAAGATGTATTTGAGTTGTTTGATACCAATGTACCTTTTGAACTTAGATTACGTGATGCCATTATAAATGATTTGGTTGTACCATTTCATTATTATGGAATAAGAGATAGCCTTGTCGATTATGGTTTAAATAAGAATCAGGAAAGAAAGTTAATATCGCAACTTGCTTCAGTTGAACACTGTGAATTTATAAAATCTAAGATTGAAGAATATAGACCACAAGGAAAATTGAAAGCACTGGCTTTTTGTAGAAATATTACTCATGCAAGAATGATGGCTGAGGAACTTCGCGAGCAGGGGTATTCTACAGCATATTTAACTGGGAAGAATACGATTGGAGAAAGAATAAGAGCATATAATGATTTACAAAAAGATGAGTCAGGAATAGAGATTCTTTGTACAGTCGATATCTTAAATGAAGGAGTAGATATTCCATGGTGTAATATGGTTTTATTCTTGCGCCCAACTGAAAGTGCAACAGTTTTTATTCAACAACTTGGTCGTGGTTTACGTAAATACGATAATAAGCCGTATGTTACAGTGCTTGATTTTATCGGAAATAGTTATAAACGAAGTGTTCAAATAGCGTTTGCTATGGGAAGTTTAGCTGAGCATTTTGTCATAGAAAAGCGATTAATGAAATCATTGGTTAAAGATGATTTTTCAGCTTTAGGACTTGACCAATATGGTGTAAAAATTCATTTTGACGAGGAAAGCCAAAGCGAGATTATCCAGTATATTGAACGGGAAAACTTCAATAGTAAGCAGTACATGGAGAAGGATTATAATACTTTCAAGCAGTATATTAATTCGGAATACTATCCTAAACATATGGATTATCTAAATAATGATTGTGCACCAGACTTAATGAGATTTATGCAGATAAAAATTGATGGTAGAAAAACTGGTTGTTACTATTCGTTTTTACAAGGAATAGGAGAAGATAATCTACCAATATTTGATGATGCTCAAATATCTTTTATTAAATATGTATCATCTTTATTACCATTGGTTAGAAAACATGAATATCTCGTATTGCATAAAATAATGGACGAGCCATGTGATAGAGAAGAATTATCTAAGTATTTATTGGATAAAATAGAAAAAAGTAATATGGCCGAGATAGAACATACTTTTAAATATATGGAGAAGAAGGGGGCCATAAGAATAATAGGCAATATTATTCATCTTAATGTAAAAACTGATGATCAGTTTAAAGAGTATATGAATGATTTGCTTAATTATGGTATAACACAATATGAAGAAACATATAGAAACTCTGAAAAGTTTATTCTATGGCATGATTACAGGATGGACCAAGTTCAGCTTAAGTTATTAAAAGACCCAGATCATAATCAAAAAGGTACTTATTTTTATGGTGATGAAGCAATCGTTTTTGCCTCATTAAAGAAGGATGCATCTATTGAAGAAAGATTGAACTATAAGGATAAATTCCTTGAACCAAGTATGTTTCAATGGGAGTGTGAAAACAATATTTCAGAGAAGGAACTAAGAGCGCTTAGATTGTGTAAATATGTGCATTTATTTGTTAGAAAAGTACAGAATGAGCATGGGATTCAACTGCCATTTACTTATGTAGGTGAAGGCAGGTTCACTAATGAACGTGCTCAATCAAAAAATGGAACATACTTATATGATATTCCAATGGAATGTGCTTTGCCTGAAGATCTACAATATGATTTTGGAGTAGCGAAATAAAGTTTGGGGTATAATCTTATTATGAAAACAATCAAAGTCGTTGCAGCAGTTATCTGCGATTCAATTGAAGAAAAAAATAAAATCTTTGCTACTGCCAGAGGCTACGGAGATTTTAAAGGCGGATGGGAATTCCCAGGTGGCAAGGTTGAGTCTGGGGAGACACCTGAGCAGGCTCTTGTTAGAGAAATCCAGGAGGAACTGGATACTCTTATTGAGGTAGGTCCTTTCATTGACACTATCGAATACGACTATCCAACATTCCACCTTTCAATGGATTGCTTCTATTGCGAAGTAAAAGAAGGACACTTGGAACTGAAGGAAGCAGAAGCAGCAAAGTGGCTCGATAGAAATAATATCGATGATGTAAATTGGCTTCCAGCAGATATTACACTTATTGATAAGATTAAGGCTGATATGAAATAATTGTATTGCGGGGAAAATTATTGGAGGGTAAGTTATGATTATGGATTTCTTCAAAAAGATGGGAACATTTCTATTTGACTTCATAAGAACTGTCACCTTTTGGGATAGTCTTACTGATATCGGTCAATCTGTTATTGATAGATTCTGGCTTTTCCATAATAATTGGGAACTAATAAAAGACTCCTTCCATAAGCGTTTTAAACCAGATAAACACAATCCTAATCCTGCCAACTTAAAGTTCGGCGAGAAAATAATGACTGCCTGCTGTTTAATGCCGTTATTTTTTGGAATGGTTGTTTATATTTTAGGTCTTTCGTTAAACAGTATTAAAATAAGTCCGCTCTACTCCTATGCAAGTATTAAGAAATTCGTCGATTTTGCAATGGAGAAAACTCTTCTTTGGTATGTTGGCATATTCTTTATTTGTTTTGCAATTTCTACATTTTTCAAATGCATGAGGGATACCTTTTATGCTGAAACAATTGAAAAGCGCATCCATTTCAGAGAAACCTGCTGGGAACTTGCTGTAAATGAACACTTACCAACAAAAGAAATGAAGATACGGTTTATATATTACATAATAATGAATAATCCTATTTCATTTGACCGTTCACTTTTATATACCATCGTGAACTTGGTTTCGATTGTTTTTATACTGATTACTGATCCAATGGATAACCCACATATAGAGTCACTTACAAATCTTGAGCCTCTAGTTGTTTATGTAATATGGGAACTACTTGTAAACTATAGTACTGGTAAAATATGCAATCTTATTAAGGATGACAGTGCTTTCAGATTATTCAAAAAGGATTACATATGTAATAAACTCTATCTGGAAGATACTACTGGTATGTTAAATGACTTTGATACAAGATCACCAAAGCCTTATAAAGAATATGATAACGGCTTCTCAATTTTTGAGGATGAGGCATAAAAAGTCCCTTACTTTTGGGGACGGGTTTTACTCTAAAATATGCTCTACAAAAGGACCTCGATTTTTTAATAAAATTGAGGTCCTTTTTTATGTCTAATCGTTGAGATATAAGCTGATACCCATAATACTGGAGAGATGATGAAAATGTTTCATTTTCTTACGAAGAGGAGGAGACAGTTTTAGAGAATAATTCAGGAAAGCTTAGATAAGCTTGCAGCTAGGTGCAATTTAAGAGGTCGTTCACGTTGTACACTACACTGTGACATAAAACACACTAAAGTAAAACACAATTGTGCCAAATTTATATGCTATCATCAACATTGTCAATGTATATTTTAACCGATTTTTGCTTTTCTAAAAGTAGCAAAAACGATGTTGAATGGAGGTTTACGATGGGGATGAAGGAAAATACTACAGGATTTGCTAGTGGTGCTTCACCTAAAGCCATTAGCAAAAAATTGGCGATGCTTTTTGGTGTGTTACTGATATGCAGTACCCTTTTGGCAGAGTGTCTTATTCTAGGCTTTGGGTACAGAATGATGAAGAATTTGATTGACAGTTCGCTAAATAACGAAGTTGTAGCGGATGCAGGTCAGATTAAC
>JAEEGL014123863.1_pt1 | contig 32213 bp, 17 predicted proteins | sample 9134231 | NCBI WGS metagenome assembly JAEEGL01 (sample SAMN16246548, study PRJNA631951) | gut metagenome | biome: gut microbiome; feature: rumen; material: fiber-attached | host: Bos | place: Iran: Karaj | collected 2018-10 | reverse complement strand
GCTCTCTCGCATCCAATCTCCTTGAGGAAATTGAACTGTGCCTCCGTCTCAACGCCTTCACACAAGGGCGCAACATTCATGGCTCTTGCTCCATCCATGATGTAACTCATCAGTCTGGCTGTTTTGGTGTTGTTCTCGAGGCTTCTCATGAATACCATGTCCAGCTTAAGGACATCAAAATTGTACTCAGCCACAGTATTGAGTGAAGAATACCCCGATCCGAAGTCATCAATCCATACGCTGTATCCGAGCTCCCGCATCTTGTCACATTCACTCTTGATAAAGCCGCCCTGCTGATCCAGCGCGCTCTCTGTAATCTCAATATCGAGAAGATTGCGTGGCATGTCAAATTCCGTTCTCGTACTCTCTATAATTCCAAATATATCACATTGCTCGAAATCAAGTCTTGAAATATTGACTGAAACGGGTACTATGTCACGTCCGGCTTCGAGAAGTTCTGCATAGTCCCTGCACACCTGCCTGACAACGTAGGTATCGACAAGATGAATAAGGTGGTACTGCTCAAGAGTGCTTATGAAATCGCCGGGTGACAGCATTCCAATATTGGGATCGATCCATCTCACCAAAGCCTCATAGCCGCATATTTCTCCTGTCTTAACCCTTATTACAGGCTGGTAAAATATCTTGATGAAATTATTCTCAAGTGCCATATCAATGTGGTCCAGCACATACTGCTGCTTCCTGAGACTCTCACGAAGCATTTCATCGTAGATGCAGTAGTTGATGTCATGTCTGTGCTTGATAGAGTTGCAGGCCAGCCTTGCATGGTCACAGGCAAGACCGATCTCGCTTCTTCTGTCATCCATGTAGTAGATTCCTGCCTTGACCCTGACCTTCTTGTTGATGTCCTCAGTCTGTAGCATCTTCCTGTATACATCCTCGACCCTTTTTACAACGCTCTCCCTGTCGCCTGTCGCACATACAACAAAATGATCATCGGAAAACCTCGATACAATGCCTCCTATGCCAAATGACTTCAGAATAGCCTTCGAAAGATCGCACAAAAGCTCATCTCCGAGACCAAATCCGTGTTTTTCGTTAAAGAGTTTAAAGTTTGGAATATCGAAATGGATGATCGATATCAGCTCCCTGCGACTCTCTACAGATCCAAGGAATATCTGCGCCCTCTGATAGAAACTGGACATGTTGAGCAGCCCTGTCAGTTCATCGCTCTCCCTGTTGGATGAAAGGATCTCTGCCTCCGCAAAGGAATTGCGGTTCTTGTTATAGTATTCATTCTGATCCACATCTACAAGGTAAACATAATAAAAGCTCTTCCCATCCGATCTGTGAAGGATGTGTCCGAAATCCTCTACATACCTCTCCACTCCCTGTCTGGTTATGATCCTGTATCTCACATAGTCGTGCTTCTTCTCACCAAAAAGAGTCTGAGCCTGGATCTGATTGACTACCCTGTTGTAGTCATCAGGGTGGACCATACCCTTGAAAGTACCGCCCGTCAGTTCGATAAACTCCCCCATATTCTCGCATCCATAGAGCGCAAGAACATTCGGCCCGGCATAGAACACACTCTCATGGCCGGTTGCCTCATAAATGAAAAAACCTCCCGGAAGACCTAGCGGAATAACACCACTGCTGCCTGCATCTAAGAACTTTTTTTCCATACCCTCACCTCACAAAAAACGTAGCGCAAACAATAAATGTAATTTCTATAGATATAAAAATAATAAGGTCAAAACGCCCAAGTTGCAAGCGTTTTGACCTTATTTACGCAGTATCCTGCGACCTTGTTTTTAGCGCAGATGCCAGATGTCTCTGTCATACTCCGCGATAGTTCTGTCTGATGAGAAGTAGCCGGCTTTTGCAATGTTAGTAAGCATCATCCTCTTCCACTTCTCTCTGTCCTCATAGTCCGCAAATATCTCATCCTTTTTGGCGATGTAGTCCTCGAGATCCATAAGGGTCATAAACCAGTCCTTATTGAGGAGTTCCTTGTACAGTCTCTGCAGATTCTCTTTGTGTCCAACCTTGAGGCACTGTTTGCTGACAATGAAATCAACAGCCTCTTTTATAACAGGGCTCTTTTTGTAGTAATCCTTGGAAACATAGTCCGCCTTCCTGTAGTGCTCGATAACCTCATCAGCGCTGATTCCAAATATGTAGATATTGTCATCGCCGACGAGCTCGTGTATCTCAACATTGGCTCCGTCATCCGTTCCAAGCGTCACAGCTCCGTTTAACATAAACTTCATGTTGCTGGTTCCCGAAGCTTCTTTTGACGCAAGAGATATCTGTTCAGACACATCACAGGCAGGAATGAGTTTCTCTGCATAGCTTACGTTGTAGTTCTCAACCATTATCACCTTCATGTACTTGTTTACATCGGGATCATTGTTGATGATTTCCTCAAGTACAAGCAGAAGATGGATGATGTCCTTGGCGATGACATAGGCAGGGGCTGCCTTGGCTCCAAATATAAATGTGAGCGGTCTGGCCGGCTTCTTGCCTGCCTTAATCTCCAGGTACTTGTGGATGATATAGAGGGCGTTCATCTGCTGCCTCTTGTACTCGTGAAGCCTCTTTACCTGTATGTCAAAGATAGATTCGGGATCAACCTCAACATTCTCATGCTCCTTGAGATATGCCGCAAGCTCTTTTTTCTTGGTCATCTTGATATCAGCAAGTCTGTCAAGCACATTCGCATCGTCGATATGGTCAAGGAGTTTCTCAAGCTTGTTGGCATCCTTCTTGTATCCGTCTCCGATAGTCTCCGAAAGGAAATCAGAGAGAGGATGATTGCATGAAAGAAGCCATCTTCTGAAAGTTATGCCATTGGTCTTATTGTTGAACTTCTCAGGATAGATCTTGTAGAAATCATTGAGCTCACTGTTCTTAAGTATGTCAGTGTGTATAGCAGCTACACCGTTTATCGAAAAGCCGTAGTGGATGTCGATAAATGCCATGTGAACCTTCTTCTGCTTGTCAATGATCTGTATCTTGGGATTCCTGTACCTGGCTCTTATCCTCTTGTCAAGTTCCTTAATATAGGGAATGAGCTGCGGAACAACCTTATCAAGGTATTCAAGAGGCCAGGTCTCAAGAGCTTCCGCCAGGATCGTGTGGTTGGTATAAGCACATGTCCTGCTGACTACATCTATCGCGTCATCCATTGAAAAAGCCTTCTCCTCGACGAGGATCCTTACAAGCTCAGGGATGATCATAGTTGGGTGCGTGTCGTTTATCTGGATAACAGCATGCTTGTAGAGCTCATGAAGATCGTACTGACGCTCCTTCTGCTCCCTAAGTATAAGCTGCGCCGCATTTGAAACCAGGAAATACTCCTGATAGATCCTAAGCAGGTTGCCCGCTTCATCAGAGTCATCCGGGTAGAGGAAAAGAGTCAGGTTCTTGTCGACTTTGGTCTTGTCAAAGTCAATCCCTTTCTTAACAAGGCTCTCATCTATTGACTCTATATCAAAGAGACGGAGCTTGTTGACTCCCGTATCATAGCCTACGATGCTCATGTTGTAGAGGCGCGATACAACCTTTTCCTTGCCAAAAGACACTTCAAAAGTAGTATCTGTCTTCTCAAGCCAGGACTGCTCTTCGATCCAGTCGTTCTTCTCTGCATTCTGCAGGTGATCCTTGAACACCTGCTTAAAGAGTCCGAAGTGGTAGTTGAGACCGATTCCCTCTCCAGCAAGTCCAAGAGTTGCTATGGAGTCAAGGAAGCATGCCGCAAGTCTTCCAAGTCCTCCGTTTCCAAGTGAAGGCTCAGGCTCACACTCCTCAATCTCAGCAAGGCTCTTGCCGTTTGCCTCAAGAATATCCCTTACCCTGTCATATACCCGAAGATTTATCAGGTTGTTGGAAAGAAGCTTGCCGATAAGAAACTCCATTGAAATATAGTAGACCTTCTTCTCCCCGTTATATACTTCCGCAACATCCATAAGGCGTGTTGTCATCTCAAGAAGTACATAGTAAGTTTCGTGATTGGTCAGCTCCTTAAGACTCTTGCCGAACTTATCCTGCGAAATCTCCTCAAGCTGGCCCTCAAGGTTTGTGACCAGTACGTCACGCTGCATGTTAGTGTGTTTGGCCATTTAACTACCTCCGTTCTTAAACCAATTTATTTAACTTCATAAATACAACATTATTTTCACTTTTGTGGAAAACGTTTTCTATTATCGATGCATATACCTTACCACAAGAAAACGTTTTCCGCAACCCCCAAAAATATTCCTCATGTTTTGACCCTGACATCATATTATGATGTCCTCATATCTAATGCGGACCAGAGTGTGAGGCATCAGGACCTTTCGCCCCTCTTCTCCCTGCATCAGGCGTCCAAGTTCCTCAACAGCCTCCTCCGATATCTTAACAAAGTCCTGCCTGACCGTATTCATCTGCTTGCCAACATATCCCATAAGAATGATGCCGTCAAACCCGCAGACCGGTCTGAAAATGTCCATATCAATGAGCGCCTTCATCGCCCCAATTGCCATCAGGTCTGATGCGCATACTACACAGTCATTGTTTTTGGCATAACGCATGGTTATCTCTCTTGCCCTTAGCTCAGAAAAGTGTCCTTTTCTTACTGTGAGCTTAAGTTTTTTCTCCGCGCACAGCTCTCTTATTCCTTCAAGTCTCTCAGCCGTCACATATCCGTCGTCCTCTCCGGCTATGTAGAGGATCTTTTTGCACTTATTTTCCTGTATGGTCTTCCGGGCTATGTCTATCTGCGCCTTCTTGTGGTCGATACTGACAGACGAGGTGGTCTTATTCACCATGGGAGCATCTATCACAACCATCTTGAAATTCCCGCTGTCAATAAGCTTTTTCACCACCTTGTCCCTGTTAGTCATTCCATAAACAATAATCCCCTTTATACCCTGGGACTCAAAATAGTTTGTGACCTCTGCCGCAGTCATGTCCTCTATCATGGAAGTGAATACGGTTATGACATCAAGTTGCAGCTCCTTTGCCCGCTGCACCGCTCCGGTTATATACTGCATGCTGATCTCGTCGCTCGCCTGCGTGTTCATATTGAGCCTTATCAAAAGCGCCACTCTTCCAGTCTTCTTGGATGAAAGACTTGCAGCCATGGCATTAGGAACAAATCCCATCTGATCAACCACATCCATGACCTTCTTTTTGGTCCTTTCACTTACATTGGGATAATTGTTGAGCACTTTGGATACCGTGGATATGGCAACTCCGGCTTCCTTCGCTACATCTTTTATTGATATCATTATTCCTCCGGCAATTACGGAAATCGTTTTCCATTCGTAACTTGAGTATAATTCCTCTTCACTTTTTTGTCTATAGCTACCACTGCCATATTGGATATATTGGTGGTAAAATAATAATTAACTAACGGTATGAAGTAAAGGTCATGAGCATGAATAACATATTCAAAAAACTAACCATATTATTGCTGACAGTTGTCCTCGTCCTCACAGGCTGCGGTCAGGCTGCCGATGACACTGCCCCTGTGCAGGAGAGCGCACCAAAAGAAGATACCTTTGTGCCCCGCGAAGACGACGGCAGAACAGTTGTCGGGATCTCCATGCCCGACAGGCTCCTCGAGCGCTGGAACAGGGACGGCGCCTTTCTCAAGGAGCAGTTTGAGCGCTCCGGGTTTGAAGTGATGCTGGAGTATGCCAATAATCTTATTGACACACAGATTTCGAATCTTAGGGATATGATAGATGGCGGGGCTGATCTTCTGGTTGTAACTGCCGTCGACGGCGCAGCGATTTCAAGTATCCTTGAAGAGGCGCACAAAAACGGCATCCGGATAATCGCCTACGACAGGCTCATCATGAATACAGACTGCGTAGATTACTACGTTTCTTTTGACAATTACCAGGTGGGAGTTTTGCAGGCGGAATATATCATCAAATCCCTTCGGCTTAAGACTTCAAGAAATGTCAGGAATATAGAATTTGTCACCGGCGATCCGGTCGACAACAATGCAAGATACTTTTATCAGGGTGCCATGGACACGCTCAAACCCTACATTGACTCAGGAAAGCTGTGCGTGCCTTCAGGTCAGAAAGGTTTCTACGAAACCGCCACGGCACAGTGGTCTACAGACATTGCACAGCAGAGGGTGCAGATCATACTCAATTCTTATTATCCTGAAGGAATAAGGCTTGACGCGCTTCTCTGCGCCAACGACTCAACCGCCCTTGGAGCTACCAGGGCAGTAATCACAGATTATCCCGGTCTCAATAAAGTGGTCATTACAGGGCAGGACGCAGACATTGCCAATATCTATAACATATTGAGCGGCGACCAGAGCATGACTGTCTACAAGCACCTCAAGCAGGAATCAGTCGTGACCGTTTCTTTGGGAAAAGACATACTGGATGGGAACACCCCGGGAGAGAATCTCATAGAGAGAGCAGGCTGGGCATTTGAGTGCTCCTACAATACTACTGACTACAACAATGGCAATAAGGTGGTTCCGTCTTTCCTTCTCCACCCCATTGCCATCACAGCCGAAAACATAGAAAAAGAGCTATTTGAAACAGGATACTATGGCCGAAACGCATCAGGACTTATCTATGCTGCCAAATAAGGTATATCCGTTTCGTCCGTTTTCCTTAGTCACATAAAGTGCCCTGTCTGCACACTCCATTACTGTCTGCCTGTCATCCGTATCCACAGGGAACATGGCACATCCGATACTCACTGTAAGTTTGATATCTCCGGCAGATGTCTTAAAGCTCTTTTTACTGCCGGATATGATTTCTTTACAGATTTTCACGGCCTTTTCTTCTGACGGTGCCAGAAACAGTCCGCAGAATTCATCTCCGCCGAGCCTTGCAAACGTAATGTCATTCTTGCTGTATTTCTTTAACCTCTCCCCTACTCCAACGATGATCTCATCTCCCACCTTATGCCCATATGTATCATTGATGTCTTTAAAATGATCCACATCCATCATGATGATTCCATAGGGGAATGAGAGGCTGATCACCTGATTCATATCCTCAATGAGTTTTTTTCTATTTGGCATCTGTGTAAGGAAATCAGTCCTTACTGCTTTCTTTCTGTGGTTATTGGAAATGTAAAGCAGAAGGATGATAATGATCATCAAAAGTATGATCACAATTGCGAGGTTGCTTATGAGCTTGTTATTCCTGTAGAACCTTGCCAGGTTGTCGTGTTCATTGATGATGACCGCCCCCGCCGGAAGCTGGGAATACTTTATTCCGAATCTGTCCATGCTTCCCTGTTCAAAAAACGCCGTTGTCACTGCCGAGGTCATGAGCGGCATTTCATCAGCATCCTCTCCCTGCAGTATCCTCTTTGCAGCCTCACCAGTTATCCTGCCTGCATCATTGTACGAATAGGAAATACCTCCAAAAACGCCGTGTCCTATATCAGAAGACGCCAGCCTGAATATCGGGATGTCAGGTGCATATTCAGACAGAAAAGCCGCGCCACTTTTTAATGAATAGCTGTTTTTATCTCCATCCCGCGTAAAGTCCAGAAAAAGAATTAAATCATTTTCACCAAGTGACTCAAGAAGGTCTTTCAACCCTCCTGCCGTGTAGTAGGATGTGTTGATTATGGTGCTCGAAAGCTCCGGATGCAGCTCCCTGAATTTCATGAACTCGACATAATCGCCCTGCCCGGCAACCGAGGAATCCAGCACAACGTTGATATGATCCCGCCCCGGGAAAAGACGCTTCATCAGCTCATAGTTGCCTTCAAAATCAGGAGTTTCCGCAATTCCCGTTGTATTGCTCATCGCAAAAGCTGTAGTTGCTTCAGTCGTGCTGTTTATGCCCATAAAGACCAACGGCGCATCAGGAAAGAGAACGTTCCTGTTATTTATCGCATACCTGAGAGCCGGATCATCAGCCACCACTACAAGATCATAGTCTCCCGCAGTAAAGACCTTGTGGCGCAGATACCTGTCGAAATTCATGATATCTATACTGTTGAAGTACTTGTCAGCATCCATGAATTCGTAGCTGATATCAACATTTATACCCTCCAGTCCCTTTTCAAACCCGTCAAGCTGCTCAGGAACTGCAGCATTTGAGTACTCATAGGATGAAAGAAAAAGAATCCGGTACTGGCGCTCCAAATCATCCTCTGCCTTCACCTTAATTGGCGCAAGGCACAGAACCGTCAGAAGGATATATGAAATTAAAATAAAAAGTCGCATACTTCTCATAGTACAATTCTAAACTTTTTATCGTGAGTCATCAAATTAAATAATCATTAACTGTTTAGTATTCGACTTTTACCATTGCATCTATTTTTTTCAGTTCAAAATCTTTTATCCTGACACCATCATAGGAGTGCTCCACTGTAAAAAGCGCTTCACCTCCGGTCTTAGTCTCCTCCATCTGTCCCTGGTATGCCCTGAAATTTCCTAGTGAATAGTAGATGAGCATATCACCTCCGTCAGGTCTTTTCATCATCTCTGCTTCCTGCAGCACATGGGGATGTGTCCCCAGCACTACATCAGTCCCGCCCTTGGCAAAAAGCGCAGCCATGTGCTTTTGTTCTGAACTGACATCACTCTCGTACTCATTTCCCCAGTGGACAAATACTATGACAAAGTCAGACTCAGCTCTCGCGCTCCCAAGATCTCTTAACAGCATATCTTCCTCGCTGCTGTTTCGCGGCAGATAGTGGACAGCGAAGGGATAATCTCCGGAAATGTCCATCTCTCCCGTTCCATAGGTGTAGTCAAAGAGCGCAAAAGTTATTCCGTTTTTCGTTAATGTCTCGTAAGGTCTGTAAACACTCTCGTCGCCGCTCTGTACCCCCAGGCAGGTAATACCTCTGTCCCTGTAAAAGGACGTTGTGACGTTTATACCGTAAATACCTCGGTCCAGCGCATGATTTCCGGCACAGGATGCTATATCAAAGCCTGCCAAGGCTATCGCCTCTCCGACCGCGACAGGAGATCCAAACACCGGGTAGCCGCTCACAGCCGATGCCTTATCCACAAGCATAGTCTCCTGCTGAAAGGCAGCAATATCGACACTTTGTATATCCTTGTAAAACGGCTCATAGAGAAAGTCGTAGCAGCCATTCTTCTTCCTGTCTGCATATTCATATATCTGACTGTGAATGATATTGTCGCCAAAGACTGCAAAGGATACATCGCTGTCTATTGTCTTTAGCCCAAAGGACTCCCATCTCCAGACGGCGCAGTTTCCGCCCACGTCCTCAGTCAGAATGAGGCTGTCATTCTTTTCCATAAGCTTCATCCTGACTATCTCTCTGCCAATCTCCGAGGCGCCCCATCTGTGCCTTATGCTCCCGCTCTCGGAGACTGAATAGATAAAGACATGCTGGGAATAGGTAATCTCATCGCGCTCCACCCAGAAAGGTCTGTGTTTGCCGTATTTTCCGATTTTCCACAAAAGAAGGATGATCTCTTTTTCCCCGTCAAGGTCGAGGTCTGTCATGAGCGCATCCTGCATAAAAAATCCCGCGTCGCTCTCCCATGTTGTGGTACCTTCGCTGTTCTTTATCCTGAACTTCTTTCCGGAGAGAATGCCATCAATACCCTCATAAATCTTAAAGCTCTTTTCCTCCCAGGTTCCCTTTGGTCTTGGAAGATACAGAAAAAGAGCTATGGCGCAGCAAATGGCTGCCACCACAAATATCAGTGGTAACAGCCATCTTCTGTTGTCTTTGGAAAATAGATTTCTCATTATCTGCTTCCTATGCGATAGCTCTGTGTCCAGTCGGGCTGAACCGGCTTATTCTCATTTTCAACCCACTCCCAGTTTTCATTGAGATGACCGCCCTCAAGTCTATCGCGCCACTCAGAGTCAGTAAGTCTGTCCGATATGTCAGTCTCAAACTGATAGAAACTGTATGCTGAGCCCCTGCCCACGTGCAGCTCGCCATCAACCGGAAATACCACGTAGATGGTATTGGCATGACCTGTTCCTACCTCAAGGACTGTGCCATTGGGATCGGTCGCGATATCTGCCACAACCGGGCATGGTGCCTGATAACTGTAGGCAAGATCCTCTACTTCATTCTCCATGGCTTCACGCCAGAAATGTTCAAGGTCTCCGCCGTATTCTCTGATGAAATCATATTCCTCGTCTGATAATGTCTCTTCCTTAAGCTCTTTTTCAGAAATAGCCAGCAGGCGCTTTGCTATCTCTGATAGTCTGTCCAGATCCTTTTTGGCATCGTCTGAGAGCATTCCGTAGGACTTAAGACCATCCCTTGTCGTATCTGAGAGGAAAATGAATCTGCTGTAAACTACGGGTTCAGGCTCAACATATCCCCTGTCATCAATGATCTCACCGTCATCGCCGTCGCCCATCTCGGCCATTACCTGCTTGGCGTAAAGTATTGTGTCGTGCTTAAGCTCCGCATATGAACCTGCAAATGTCTCAAGATTCTTTTTTGACCAGTCATCAGACTGCATAAAGGATGGATATCCCTCGCCCTTTTTCACAAACATTGGTCTTAAGGTATTGAGCCATCCCGAGTATAAACTGGCATTCCAAAGCTCCGGGTCATCGGCGGTATAAATATCCCTAAGCAGAGTCATATTGTCGGTATATTTCTCGTAATCTGTAGCCCCGCTCTCGTCAAGGATCTTCATGGCATCTTCCGATCCAAGCGTCGCAGCGACATCAAGCGTATCAGGAAGATATCTCTTTTCACCTGCGCTGTTGTCACCAATCGCGCTGTAGACAAGTCTCTGCATGATCGCAGCATCTATGGTAAATCTCTGACCCATAAATCTAAAGGAAGGCTTGACCGGATCATCCCCATCTTCAACCGGAATTGAATTGATCTTCGGCGCTCTGATCTTAGAGACTGATGACATAAAAGACTTAAGTGCGTCACCGTTGCTGCTAAGGTCTGCTTCTGCCGGCACCTTGCCATAGCATTCACTGATAAGCGGCATGAAGTCAGGATATCCCGTATCGTCGGATTTTCCAGCAAAGAATGCGGTTATCTTGTAAATTGCTTCCCAGCTGTCTTTGCCTGCCCTGTCAATAGCCAGATTCATTAGAATGGCGCTCTTGACAGTTTCTTCCTGATCAGTAGAATAGGGAATCCTTCCATACCACATCATTGCCCGGAAATATTTCTCAAGCTCCTCATCGCCCTCGTAGTATCCCCTGGGCTTGTACTGTGAATAGTCCTCGTACTCTCCACTGATGGCACAGGTGTCAATGCCCTCAGCTGCCATGATCTTCTTCATCTCACTGCTGACTATCTCGGCAAAAGAGCTGTCGCTTACAGGATAGGAAACCGTGTCATCCTGAAGAATACTGCCGATGTAAAAGAATGCGAGATTTCGAAGAGCTGCCTTCTCCCAGTCAGTCCCCTTAAGCTGTTGATACTGGTCTTTTGAAGCCTCAAGCATCTTGCCGCTAAGGCTCTTTAGTTCTTCAGAAATGTACTCTCTCTCCGTAGTCTTCATCAGATACGCGAAGTACAGATGATAGGTGTGCATCAGCGAATCCACTGTGACAAAACTCGGAAACTGGTTGTACCTGTTTCCTTCATAGATATCAAAGAATTCGCTTTCACGATACGAAGCGTCAATTGCAAACAGATTTTTAGCGAGGGCTTTTCTAAGTTCAATTCCACCTTCATAAGAAGTACCTTCTTCAAGTCCAAAGGAGAATTTAAACCTCTCAGGGACATAGACATTCGAGAAATCCTCAGGAACCGTGTATGGCTTTACACTCGGAACAAGATCCTTGTCATAATATATCACTTCCTCTTTTCCAAGAAGTGAGTCCGCAGACAGCTGTATCCCGTCACTCTCGTCATCTGCGCTGCCACTATCATTCTGCTCGTCCGTGTCCTTAGTATCTGTACTGTCACCTTCTGACTGTTCGCCGTCCTGAACTGCCTCTGATTCCTGCGTCCCGTTATCTGCTGAATCGGTACTGCTGTCAGCATTCTGAGCAGGTGTACTCTCTTCTTGCGCTTCAGTGGAATCGTCAGCTGCCTGCTCTCCTCCGGAGAACATCTCCTTCGGGCCGTCGTCACCGGAGCTGTTTTGTTGACCTGCACACCCTCCGGCAAAGACCGATATTGACAACATTGATATTGCCAACATAACTGCTACCATTCTTTTTTTCATAACATACTCTCCTATCTTAATATACTGATGTCCTGCTAAAATTCAGTCAGGTCATCATTCTCTGAACACAATCGTTCCATCTTCGCTCATACTTTCGATCACAGCAAGCGAAATGACTTCGAATCCCATCTTGCGAAGATCGTCTCCGCCGTGCTGGAATGCTTTTTCTATGCAGACACCGATGCCCGCTATGGATGCCCCTGCCTGGCTGCAGATCTCAACAAGCCCCTTCATGGCATTTCCTATAGCCAGGAAGTCATCGATCAGAAGAACCTTGTCGTCAGGTCCAAGAAAGCGCCTTGATACGATGGCGTCATATTCTTTGTCGTAAGTATAGGAGCTAACTCTTGATACATACAGGTCATTTCCAAGGTTAAGGCTCTTTGATTTCTTGGCAAAAACCACCGGAACGCCGAGCTTCCTTGCCACAGAACATGCGACAGCTATACCGGATGCCTCTATTGTAAGGATCTTGGTTATCTCCTTGTCCTTATAGCAATCATAAAACTCATCCGCCATTTTATCAAGCAGTCCCACATCGATCTGATGGTTGAGAAAGCTGTCAACCTTAAGAATATTTCCCGGATATATCCTGCCTTCGCTTTTGATTCTTTCTTCCAACAGTTTCATATTCTTCACTCCTTTTTACGTGGTCCTAAGGTGATACCGCATTCAGTAATCCGTTCTTAGGGCGGTCAATAGTTTACCTGTCATTTATCTTCAATCTTCTTGTCTCTGTAGCTTCTGTATAGTTCCAGAAGTTTGCCGGTGTTTTCATCAATATAAGCCTGATTGCCCTCTTTTCCTGCCATTTCCAGCGATTCTGCAAGTTTCGAAAGCTCTCTTGCGCCGATGATCCTCGATGTACTCTTCAGGGCATGTACCTTGATCGTATAAAAAGAAATATCTCCCCTGTTATATGCATCTTCGATCTCATCTGACTTACTCTCTACAGTATCGCAAAAAGTGTTCAGGAACTTTTTAAAGGCAGCCTCGCTTCCACAGTACCTAAGACCATCTTCTAAAGAGATACCTTCGATATCGAACTTGTCTTGAGTATTATGTTGAACAGGATCATAAGGAAGATCCAGCTCTTCTAAAGATACGGAAGCTTTACCATCAGCCTTATCATCTGATGTGACAGTATCAGAAGCTGTTTCTTCATCATTAGGCAAAGCCTCATCAAAAAACTTACCCAGGGAGTAGTCCTTCTCTCCCTTGATAAGATACTGAAGTCCAAAGGAACCTTCTCCGCAGTTGGCTGCCACGCCGGCAGATGTCCGAAGAAAGATGACATGTTCAAATAACGCTCTCTGCCTGATCCAATCCTCAATCCACAAAAGATCTTCCTCCTCCATACCCACGTAGGGAACAATAAGGAGTGAAGGATCAGGTGTCATTTTTCCTTTAAAAGCATGATTCAGATACCGCTCGTAGCACCTTCGCACATTGCCGAAAAAATATCGTCCTACTTCTATTTTATCATTTCTCAGCCTGAGAACCGGATGCAGCCAGAGAATGTTCATAATTCTGTTTATCACAGGACTCAGCCTGCCCTGTCTAGTTATGATCTCGGTACTCTTTGTTATGAAACTGCAGTGTATCCTCTTTTTGGCAGTCTCAAGTTCTGCCACTATTTTTTCTACAGGCATATTCTGGCGGGCAAGGCGAACCGCTATGAGAGCCAGTATTCCACATCCACTGGAGAGCATCTCCGAATTAACCACCGACACATTTCCAAAACTCTTTGATGCCTTAACTGCCCTGTCATATTCCTCACTGATCTTACTGGCAAATGTGATGTAGATGAGATGATGAGCCTTTTCAAGTTCCCTGGCAAAAAACTTTACATAGCTATCCTCTGTGGGCGGCTCTGTGCGGACAATCTTATCATTGTCCCGCATATACCTGACAAGTTCTTCCGCATCTATATCGATGTTGTCGTAAAAGACACCTTCATCGGTAAATACCCTGCATGGTATGATGCTTATTCCAAGCTTCTGAACAAGATGCGGAGGCAGATCGCTGACGCTGTTGGCAGCAACCACCACGGCCTTCTTTCTGGAATATCTTCCGGCAGTATTTCTGAATGCGTCCGCCATCATGAGGTTCGGGCTGCTCACAACCTTGTCCTTTGGAAGATGCAAAAGAAGCATATCCTCCAGTTCATGTCCCGAAACTGGTTTTACCAGATAGCCGTCAAACCCTGTACTGTTGCTAAGCTCGACCACTTCACTCCCGGCATTGGCAGTAAAAGCAATTATAGGTACATTCAGATTCATGCCGCCCTTTTGGCTGCGGATCTTCTCAAAGCACTCCGCGCCGTCCATCTCAGGCATCAGATGATCCATCAGGATCACATCGTAGCGGTTACGAAGTGTAAGTCCAAGCGCCTCCTGTCCCGAGGAAGCCAGATCCACAGTCATATCTGTTCCCTCAAGAAGTTTCTTTTCCACCTCCAGATTCATCTCATTGTCATCAACTATGAGTATCCTGGCCCCCGGCGCCGTAAAGATATGCTCAAATCTCTCGGCCGCGGACATATCGCCCAGGCTTGAGACGCTGAAATTACCTATCAGATTTTTGGAGGAGACGCCCTGCTTCAGCGACACCTCAAAAGATGTTCCCTGAGAGTAGACACTGTTTACCCTTATCTTTCCATCCATAAGATCAACAAGCTGCTTTACTATGGAAAGGCCAAGACCGGTCCCCTCTATATGGCGAATTTTACCTTCATCCACACGTCTGAATATATCAAAAAGATGTGGCAGTGACTCAGCCTTTACACCGATACCGGTGTCGGAAATAGTTATGGTCAGCATAACATCTCCGCTTTCAAGGTACTCGCATTCCATGTGAAGGCTTACAGATCCCTGTCTGGTGTACTTGACTGCATTGTTCAGAAGATTTATCAGCACCTGCTTGATCCTGACCTCATCACCATAGAGGGTCGCCGGAACATTTGGATCTACGTCGACATTGAACTGAAGACCCTTTCTCTCTGCCTTAAGCCAGATGATATTGACTATCTCTGAAAGAAGTGACGCCACACTGTAATCTGCCGGGATGATCTCCATCTTACCGGCTTCGATCTTGCTCACATCGAGAATGTCATTTATCAGAGACAAAAGAAGCTTACCTGCCCCCTGGATATTCATCGCATCCTTTCGGATCTCATCTGATGCGTCCTGCTGTCTTAATATGATCTCGTTATAGCCAAGAATAGTCGTTATAGGCGTCCTGATCTCATGGCTCATGCTGGAAAAGAAGCGGCTCTGAGCCTTGTTCATTGTTTCAAGTTCTTTTGTCTTTTCATTGGAGAGCCTGACCTCCCTCTGGTAAAGTCTTGTCTGAAAGACCGTTACCACCGCCAAAACAAAAGATACGATGATAAGCGCCACATATGTGTCAAAATATCTGTCCTTTCTGTCAAATTCTATTAGATATTCCGGATGATAATATGAAACGATCCAGCATACCAGCATGATGAACGCGCTTGATAAGCACATGACTCTCCTCGTCATGCCGTCCAATATCAGCACCATATAGTAGCCGCCCAGGATAATCCAGATGGGAGTACCCCCGGAAGCTCCGCCGTTTGTAAAATACATCGCAGGAAGGAATATCAGGGACAGGATCACTGCAAGAATAAGCCTCGCCTGTTTTATATTTTTACTTTTGTAGACATAAACCACATAAAGAGTAAAGAATATCGCCCCAAGCAAAGTTGAGATTGTCGCCACCGGCGGCTCTTTCATTATCATTCCGCAGGGTATCGCCAGGTACAGGGCAATGATCATGGAAATTGAAAACACCATAAAGGATCTGTCAGCGATATTGATGTTTGAATCGTTGAGGTAAGCAAATAACTGTCTTTTATACCGTTCCAAATACTTCATGACTCACTCCCCCCTTCACTGCGTATTACCGCCCCGGGAAGGACGCTCTTCATAACATGCTCAAAGTCTGCCATATCTATTGGTTTTGCGATAAAGCCATCAAAGCCCTCCCTGATGAACATCTCTTTGGAGGTGCTCAGGGCATTGGCAGTAAGCGCGATGATTACGGGTTTTCTCTGGGTCCTTGCCGCAATTCTCCTGATGATCTTCATAGCGGCTACTCCATCCATCTCAGGCATCATATGGTCCATGAAGATGACATCCATCTCTTCGTTTTCGAATTTGGTGATAGCACCTTTGCCGCTCGTGACGCTGTCAACAACCATTCCGTAGTTCCTAAAGATTCCTTCGGCGACCATGATATTCATCGGTTCGTCATCAACTACAAGAGCCTTTATTCCAGATAGATCAAGCTTTCCGGCATTGCCTCCAATCCCCTTGTCTGTAGCAGTCCCACTCATGACCTTTACAATAGGGAAGGCATAAAGAGGCACAGGCACGCAGATAACCCTGCTGCCCGGCGTCACCTTAAATCCCGGAGCTGCCGCAATTACTACCTCATAGCCATTTACTGACAGTGCATCAAGAGCATCCTTGTCAGCCTCATACTCTTCCTGTCCGGCAAAAATGTAGGATATTGACTTATCATCAAGCACCTGCTCAAGTTCGCTTTTGTCACAGGCGATGTAAGGCGTTTTATTCAGCCCCGTAGCCAGATTAAGAGCCATGGATCTTAGGAAATCCCTGACTTCAGGCACTTTGTGCCTTCCGAGTCTGAAATAGAGTACATACGATTTTTTTATCTCATCACTTATCGAAAGGCAGGGCGATGGGTCTATCACGTTTTGCGGAATAGCCACCCTGACTTTGGTCCCGCTTTGCCCGTCGCTGCTTATCACAACGAAGCCTCCCATCTTATGGACCATTCCGTAAACTATGGGAAGGCCAATGCCTATTCCTCCGGTGCTCCTGTCCCGCTTTTTGTTTGCCTGATAAAGACCGTTTGAAACCCTGGACATATCCTCTCTGGACATGCCAATGCCTGTATCCGTGACCTCTATTATCAGGTTTACACCATAGTCCTGAGGCATGGTAAATACCTGTAAATAAATCCCGCCTTCCTTTGTGAATTTGAAAGCATTGTCAATTATATGTCTGAATATCTTGTGAAGCTTTTTGAAATCACCGCGCAGAATAGCCGGTGTCTTTGGATCAAAATCTACTACCAGTTCAAGCCTGCTGCTAAGACATGAAGAGTTGTAGCCTGCCACCACATCATTGATAAGTGAGGTAAATATGTAGTTCTCTTCATCAAGAACAATGGCTCCGCGCATGATCTCAGTATAGTCCTGAATATCTTCCACCTGATGCGCAAGCCTGATACCTGCCTCCTGAATTGATGCTAACTCAGGGATGGATTCGTTCTTTTGCATAAGAGCGGTCATTCCGTTTATTACGTTTATGGGAGTTCGAAGTTCGTGAGATATATTGGATAAAAAGTCCTCCATATCACGGTCGTTGGCACTGACCGCTTCCATCCACTTCTTTCTTCCGATCCTTTCACTTATTCTGTGATTCAGTCCTATACGGGCGATCAGGTAGAAGATCATGATGATCAGAAACTGAAATGCAGCATAAATTATCGAGAAAACACCGTAATCAGCGGTTTGGTTTTGGGAGGTGACATATATTTGGAACATCATTACCACAGGATATTCCAAAAGTGCAATATCAAGCAGCATCATACGATCTGCAAGAGCAGTAACTGACAGAAAGAGAGCAAAGGACAGGGTCAGTTCCAATTGGCTGATCCCATGAATGTCATGATAAAAGACGATAAACGCAGAGTATACGAAACAAAGCGTGATCCTCATATCGCGCTGAAACTTCTGGGTAATGTGAATCCACCAGAGCGCTGCTGTAGAGACAAGTATTACCCAGGGCACCCAGAATTCCCATCCTTCCAGGACATTATGTATGGCACAGGCGATTGCCGCCAATGTCGCGACTGACAGCATCAGCTGTTCACTTTTTAACTCATCCATTGTTTCCTCCAATTATCTGCATGTCACGAGAACTCTGGTCAGTGTCTTCTTCATCTGCGCAACATCAAGAGGCTTTGAAATATGCCCGTTCATCCCTGCCTTTTCTGCCTTTTGGACATCCTCGCTAAAGGCATTGGCAGTCATGGCAATAATCGGTATCTTTGACAGTTCCGGATCCTCAAGGCTCCTTATCCTGCGGGTAGCCTCGTATCCATCCATCTCAGGCATCTGAATATCCATGAGTATGAGCTTGTAAAACCCAGGCTGTGAATTTGCCACCTTCTCAACCGCCATCTTGCCGTTTTCGGCGGTATCAAGCACAAATCCCATCTTGCGAAGAATGGCGGAAGCAATCTCTCTGTTTACACGGATATCCTCTACAAGCAGAACCTGAACAGAAGAAAAATCTGCTTCGGCTTCCTCTTCTCCCGACTGTTCGGATCTCCTCATGGCAACCGTCTCCTGTTCGTCTTTGTAAGGCAGCGACAGTCGTATTATGAACTCAGTGCCTTTTCCGGCTTCGGTCTCTACTTCTATCGTGCCGCCCATAAGCTCAACAAGGTTCTTGGTTATCGCCATTCCTAGCCCGGTACCCTGAATACCGCTCACGGTGCTCGTCCTCTCGCGCTCAAAAGCGTCAAAGACGTGCTTGGCGAACTCCTCTTTCATGCCTATGCCGGTATCCCTGACCCGAAGCTCATATCCGCCATGCCCTATCCTCGGGCAGTCGCACTGCTTCATCGAAACAGACACACTTCCGCCCTCCGGTGTGAACTTGTACGCATTTGACAACAGATTAAGTATCACACGGTTAAGCCTGTTCTCATCACATACGACCACCGGGTTTTTGATCCCATCATAGGAAACCTTAAAATCTATTTTCTTCTCACTCATCTGGGACGCAAACATATCCCGTATCTTGTCAAGCAGGCTCCTAAGGTCCACAGGAACAGGTTCAAGTTCGATCTTGCCGCTCTCGATCCGGCTCATCTCAAGGATATCGTTGATGAGCGCAAGCAGATAATGACTTGAGGAGTCTATCTTATCGAGATACTCCATGACCTGCTCCGGCTCTGAATCCTGCTGCCTGGCAAGATTTATGTAACCTATAATTGCATTCATCGGTGTGCGGATGTCATGGGACATATTGGAGAGGAAGGTCGTCTTGGCACTACTCGCGATTTTTGCCTTCTCAAGAGCTTCCTCAAGCCTCTGGCTCCTTACTGCTTCCTGCCGCCTTGCATCGGTCGTGTCCGACTTAAGCAGGAGATAGAACCTTGCCCTTGGATCTACCGTATAAAATACAAAGCGTTTGTAATATATCTCTCCTTCAACCTCAGCAGCAAAGTTTACCTCATAGGGCTCCTGGCTTGTCAGACAGTTCTCAATACTCTTCCGGCTAAGGCAGTCAAGAACTTTAGCCTTTTCCTCAGGACTTCCGCATATAGCCGGCGCTACTTTCTTATTGATGTAGTCTTCATACAGCCCTTCTTTGCTGTCACTGACAATATTTCCCTTTCTTCCTGAACCAACGTCCCCGATAACAACTCCATATCTGTCATCAACAAGGTAGGCTATCATGTCGTACTGACCTGCAAGTGCCTTATTCATCAGAGCCATATCTACCATTTCATCGTTATAGAGACTCTCTGTCACAAATGCCACCACATCTCCCGTGACAGGCTGCACCGCGAGAGATGCCCGAAGCTTGACAAAACATGACAGACCCGAATCTCTTTTGCAGAGCAATATCTCCTCCGCGGATGTATGACCGTCATGGAAATACTCAAGAAGCCCCTCTCTGGTAAAGAGCTTTCTGTTCTCCGTATCATCAGTGACCAGAAGAGAACTATTGCGCCTCTCCAGAAGTTCTGAATAGCTCCTGGCTTTAATGTCGCTCTCGTACAGATCCGTTCCGCCCCGCTCCTCGATCAGATCTTTTGTAACATTTATCCTGAAGACCGACAGCGAATTCTTGGTAAGATTCTCAAGATCATTTCTAAGCTCAGTGTAGAGCATCTCAAGCCGTATCTCATTGTTTTCAAGCTTGCCCACTATTCTGTACAAAAACAGAAGAACAAGTGAAACATATATACTTCCTCCAAAGAGGATCAGCGCGACAACAATATCCGGCTTGCCAAAAAAGCCGACTATAAGATACCCGACCAGGAAGCAGTCAAGCAGAACAATAGGGATCACTGCTGTCTTCCTGGTCTCACCAAGACTCTCCATCTTTCTGACATGGATAAGGAATCTGTAGTATTGGACGATATTGTAAACCATAAGTGCACTGCCCAGACAAATCAATACAAAAATCAATGCTCTCATAAAGCTCTCCGTATCAGACTCTGTCAGCATCCGGTATAGATGCCGCATTATGGGTTCATACTTGCGCGCCTTCGATCTTTTTCAGGGTCTCTTCCCTGACTGCATCCCTGAAACTCTTTAAGAACGGTGAAAAAGCAACCTTGTCATATCCATAGGTGAGGTTAAGCTCAAACTCGTTGTCAGACCAGGTGGAGATGTCGGACTCATTGTGCTGGATAACTGCCTCCATATTGTCAAGCGCCTTATAAATCCTTGATTCAGTAGTCTCAAGAGCATCCATCTCCTCATACAGCTCTCTCATCTCTTTTGCGTATGGCTCCGGCAGCGTGCCTACCCACTGCGACAGCAGTTCATCCTCTCTCTTTGTATCCTGATCAGTCTTGATAAAAGAGGGTATATCTCCTGTAAATATCTCTCCCAGATCATGGATAAGGCACATCTTGATGACCTTGTCCATATCTGCCTCCGGGAATTCATCTCTTATAAAATATGCAAGCAGCGTGATGCGCCAGCTGTGCTCTGCAACGCTCTCGTGTCTTCCGCCTGTTGTGTAACAATGTCTTGTTGTATCTTTCAGCTTTTCTGTTATGTGCATTATCTTTAGCAGTTCTTTTACTTCCATACATACCTCCGCACTGCGCAATGTCAAAACAATTAAACGCTATTTCCCCTATTAATTATCATACCCTATATCTGCAATATTTAGAACATCCTAAAAAATCATAAAGGAGCTGTATTTTGCAACAGCTCCTTAGGAATCATTAAAATATGTTATTTCTGCAATAAAACCGTGGCAATCTTCTTGGAAAGCGCCATAATGGTCAGTATCGGCGGATTGCCCAAAGACTTCGGCAAGATTGTCGCATCCGCTATGTAGAGGTTATCCGGCAGAGCAGGATTATGCAAAGAATCCTTTTCTGCTGCAGTAAGCGGCAGCATTCCTCCCGGATGTCCTGCGTTTAAGGTTCCAAGAAACTGTTTATCCCTGGGTACACCTATTTTCTCAAGGATATCTCTGCTAAGTGAAACTGCCTCAGCCATCTTTTTATGGTCGGCAGGCGACATGACTTTGTCGATCTTCCTGCCATCCGTGTAACCCTTTTCCTCATCCGATAGCTTTATCATGATACTTGCCATATCCTTCATCGGAAGTCTCCAGGATTTATTGAAAAAGAAACTCAGATAATCCATGTACGGTGACAGGATATATCCGTCCTGCTGACTGATAAACGGCATTAAAAGCTGTCTGTCCTGACCAATTCCCGGGGCAGGTCCCGCCACGCACAGAACAGGATCTACAAACAGGGATTTCTCACATGGTATTCCGGACTTTTCAAGAATTACAGGTGTCCCAAGTCCTCCCGCGGCAAGTACCACAAGGTCCGCGCGGTACAATACTTTCCTTCCTTTTCTTATGGTGTGGACTCCGGTGACCTGCATTCCGCTTATCTCAAGACCCACAACCCTGCATCCGGTCACAAGTCTGGCGCCCTTGCCAAGAGCCTCATCGATCAGCATGCGGGTATCCCACTTTGCGCCTGTGGGACATCCTATGGCGCAGTGTCCGCATCCGACACATTTTGAAGCATTCAAAAACTTAGGTGTCACTACCGGATCAAGCCCCATCTCTTCAAATACCCTGTACATATCCCGGGTAGTCTCAGTCCAATTCCTCTGATGGTCAGTAGTAATCGGAAGTTCACGGTACAAATCGTCAAACTGTTCATCCAGATCTATCCCCAGCTCCTTAAGCGCACCGTCATAGCGCACTGCATTTCCGGTAGCTAGGGTTGTCGTTCCGCCAAGTCCGATCCCACGCACTATCACCATATCCTTTGTCTTTTCAACAAGCATATTGGGAATCAGCATTCGGATCATGCGCTCATCAAAAAACATACCTGTGCGTCTGAATCCTGCCAGCTTATCGATTGGCATGGAAAAAGGGGCAAACTCCCCTCCTGCTTCCAGGATCGTGACCTGATATTCACCCTGAAGGGCTCTTGCCATTACGCTTCCGCCAGCTCCGGTTCCAACTACTATTGCCCTTTTTCTGCGATGTCCTTTACTCATTTTTTATCTCCTTTGGATTGTACACGGTCTTCACGCTTTATCTGACACTGCCCTTAAAACATGCCCTGCAGCTTCTGCACCCTTCGGTGATGCGCTCTGTAAATACAAGATTTCCTCCTCCAAATATCCCTGCGATGATTCCCGCATCCACATTCGACATCACCTGGCACTGCCTGGGCGTATAGTACCTGCTAAAGTAGCACCGGGGTATGACAATATCTCCCGGAAGCTTTCCTCTGATAGTTATCCCGATATTTCTGTACAACAGGAATATAAGCCTTCCAAGATCCTCATTTTCCGTAAATCCCGTTATCTTCCTGATCATCCTGCCAACAGCATAGGCTTCTTTGAAGAGGTTTTTTTCTCCATCTCTGCCACTCTCCATGCAGCTTTTGGTGAAAGAAGCATATTCCCTCAAAGCTCTCTGCGGCGGAAGAAAAAGTACTGTCTTTCCCGGCATTTTATAAGCCCGGGCAGAAATACCAATCAGTATCTGAAGCTGCACAGCCACAAACCACGACGGCATATGTCGCCATGTATGATTTATCAGTTTTCTGAAAAGATATGCTCTCAATGGTACATCTCCTCAATCTCACCTGCGTAATTTGCCTCAACATTACCCCGTTTTACCTTGAGATTCGGTGTCAGCTCTTCCGCCTGAATACTGAGCGGCTTATCGATAACCTTAAACTTTCGTATCTGCTCCGGGTGTGAGAGAGCGCTGTTCATCTCATCTATCTTCTTGTCAAGATCCGCCACCTCGCCATCAAGCCACAGAAGTGCTGTACAAAAAGGTCTCTTTTCTCCAATGAGCACTGCCTGTGAGACTCCCGGAATATCCCGCAGTTTTTCTTCCAGCTTGGGAATACTGATATTCTTGCCATACGCTGTTACTATTATATCTTTTTTTCGTCCGTAAAGTGTTATATGACCATCATCATGGATCACACCAAGATCCCCTGTATAGAGTACTCCGTCTCTGACATTTTCCGATTCCAGTCCGTAGTAGCCCTTAGTCACTTGTGGTCCTCTCACGATAAGCTCTCCGTCAGCTCCCGCAGTGACGGTCGTGTCAGGAAGTGGTGTTCCGATAGTCGGGATCACGTTGTCTCCCAGCCTGTTTATGGTAATGAGCGGTGCCTCGGTCTGGCCGTAGGCATTGTATATCTCAATCCCAAGCGACCTGAACTGCAAAAGAAGCTTCTCACTCACCGGAGCTGAACCAACGATGAGCTGTGAGCACCTGTCAAGCCCTGCCTTCTTAAGGACTATGCGCCGCAAAGCCGAAGCTGCTGCTTTTTTTGCTACTCCCTCTTTGGCAGAAACAAATCTCTTCCCAAGTGGATTGGAAACCACCTGCTCCCAGAGTTTTTCATAAAATCTTGGTACAGAGAAAAAGACCGTGGGACGCACCTTTGGAAGCGCGTCCGTCAGCGCGTTAAAATCATTGAGGTAATAGTAATCCACTTTTGCCAGAAGATAATATGGCGCATACGATGCCAGTATTCCCTCCACCACGTGGCTCAGAGGAAGGAATGACAGATACGACACATAGCGGTTGCGCTCATCCCAGGTAAGCAGATTAGTCAGCACCTCTCCCATCCAGGATAACTGTCCGAAGCTGAATGTCACACCCTTAGGCTCCCCTGTGGTACCTGAGGTGTAGCGGATCGTGGCAAGATCCTCCGGATCCGGATGTATAACGGGCGCAGGTTCCTTACCTCTTTTCAGAAAATCTTTAAAACGAAGTGCCCCGTAAGGGATATTATCTTTTGCTGCCGAGAAAGAGACGATCTGCGCGTCGCAACTGATCTCTTTAACCTGCTCCATCATCCTGACATCTCCGACAAAGAACCACTTCGCTCCGCTCCTTTCAAGGAGGAGCTGAGCCTCTTTTGCCGGAGTCGTATAGTAGATCGGAACACTGACCGCACCGATAAGACCAATAGCCTGTTCAAGTACAAGATAATCGACAGAATTGATCCCTGTGAGCGCGACCCGCTCTCCCTTTCTGATGCCCCATGCCCAAAGCGCAGAAGCGACCCTGTCTATCCGTCTGTTCACCTCAGGTCCGCTCATCCTGCGTATTCCATGAGAAGAAACATCGTAGTAAGAAATTGGATAGCGGCTGTTCTGTCTTCTTACCTTTGCCTGCTCAAACACACTCTGTCCCGTCTGTCGCATAAAGTTTTTGCGACAGGCAAATGTAAGAAGAGCGTCTATATAATCGCGCCAGTTATAGGTGTAACTGCCACATACGCTATCGGTGTTTGTTCGGTCAAACTCCTGTTCAGCATAAAAATACGGCAAAAGAGTGAGCAGATTTGTAAGATATCCCTTACTTCTGTCCTCTGTCTTCCTGTTGTAGGAAAGACCTGCCTGTTTAAGGAGCGGCAATGGCATGAACACAGCCTTCGGAAGTTTGGTATTCAGATTGCTGTGCGCCCAGGTCCGAACATATTCAGAAAGTTCTCCTGCCTTTGGCGAAAAGTCCTTCGGACATGTCAGATGAAATGTCCTGCCAGGTGCCTCTTTTGCAAAAGAAATCTTAAGCACGCAGTCAGCAACATAATCCCCTGGCACGATGTTAAGCCTGGTCTCGGGGCTGATGGGAAAAACCCAGAGCTCCTTTAAGAGCATCAGCTTCAAAACATAATAGATAGTGTTAAAATTTCTGACCCATCCGGTCACGGAGTCCCCGACTATCATCCCCGGTCTTATTATGGAAAACGGAAGACCTGAAGCTCTTACGAGTTCCTCGGCTTTTGCCTTCGTCCTCTCATACAGACTTGAAAAAGATGTTCCGGCAGGTTCATCCTCTGTCACGGTTCCTCTCTTTCTACCTGCGACATAGGCCGTGGAGATATGCACGAAGCGGCGAAGACCACTCACTGTTCCCGCAAAGGTGAGCATATTCTTCGTTCCGATATAGTTGGTCTTTACAAGCTCTTCCCTGCTCTTTTGAAATCCTATCTCAGCCCCTGCATGCACAATAAGAGTGACCTCTTCCGTAAGAAGCGCTCTCGCCCTGTCTGTTATACCAAGATCTGATTTCGTAAAATCACCGGGAACTGGAATTATCCTGGTCCCTACCGCGTCATATAAATTTTTTTCGTTGTACAGACAGGCTCTGAGCCTTTGGAATGCCTCCTCATCACCTGATGCTCTGACAATCACATAAATCTTTGACAGCTGCGAATCGGAAAGACGTATAAGCTTTGATAAAAGCTCCGTTCCCAAAAAGCCTGTCCCGCCGGTCAGCAATATTGTATCAGCCACGTCCTGCCTCCTTATGAGCGCTGCACATTATCCAGCACATACTGTTTCATAAATTCACCCATGTCTTCGAGCTTTAACTTGTAAGCGGCAAGATGCTCCCGCATACTGCGGTGAATGATCTTTGCATCTTCATCTGCCTCTGTCAGCGCGCTGTATATCTTTTTTCCCAAATGCTTATCACTTACATGATACAGATACTTAGTATCCAAAGACAACTCTTTCATAATACCGTCCAGTCTCTCATCCATGGAGACCGATATGATCGGGCATCCGCCTTCTATGCTCAGAACCGCAGCGTGGTACCTGGACGTAACAAGGGCAGAGAGCCTTCTGAGTATACCTGTCATAATATCCGCAGAATACTCCCTTGAGCAAAACATCGCTGCCTTTACGTTCAGCCTCTTCTTAACCGCATTGCAGGCCTTCTCATCAAGCTGTTCCATGCCAAGAAGAACTGGAAAATAGTCATGTTCCTTCAAAAACGCATTGACCCCCGCACTGATTCCGCGGATGTAGTGATCATAAGCCCTTCTTCTGGCAGGCGTGTCACTAAAGAAATACCACTTGTCATACTGACCGGAAAGGTCTCCTCCGGCAAGTCCCAGAATCCATTTTTTCAGCGATGCGCGTACCGGCCAGCAGAACGGATCAATGACTGCGATTCCAAGCAGCGGCTTCTTGCCATCCCATCCCTGACTTATGAGCAGCTCGTCAGCCTTGGCTGCGTCAATTGCCCTGTCATAAAGCCAGGCTGCATCAGTTCCCGCATGCCCGTTAAGACCAAGCTCTTTTAATGCCTCAAAAGACCCTTCAGTCCTTGTAATAAAGTAAGCGTCACGGCAGAGTCTTGCTGCTGCCTTTTTAAGAAAAGGTTCCATCTGTCCGACCTCGGCGCCATAGGCAAGACATGGCTTTTTCTGAGCAGCCATGATGCCGGCAGCTTCACACATAAACAGTGTCAGGGCATTGGCAAACTTGCTCTTTAATGTGGATCCCTCGCAAAGGATCGCCACATGATGCGCTGAGCAGGCTCTGTATGCATGAAGTGGAAATAGAGAACTGAAAGGCAGAAGCACAACATCCTCATCAAAGTATCCCTCAAGTTTCCCGGGATCGAGGGTCATGACTGTTATCTCTACATTATCTTTTCCAAACAGCTCCTTTACCTGTCTCGCTATTGAAACTACTCGGACATCGGAGCCGGTATTTCTCGCTCCATTGTAGCCGACCAGCAGTATTTTAAGTTTTTTACCAGGTTCCCACTCATCGTAGGTACCAATTCCAAATTTGGACAGCACCTTTGCAAACCGCGAAAAAGCAGTGATCAGGTATATCAAAAAACATAGTAATAAATCCATCAGAAAATCCCTCCTGTTTCAGTTTCCCAAAAACACGATCTGATTGCCTGTAATAAAGGCTGTATTATAATAGCACAAAATTAAATTGAACGCAATTATTATTTAAGTAAAATTGAATGCAAATCCTATCATTTTAGGCTAGAATGATTAAAAACAGATAAAGTAGGAATTTTATGAGAAAAAACGGAAAATACAGAAGTTATGCCTCCAGAAAAGCCAGACAGAAGGACATGGTCCACAAGGCAGAAAAGGCCTTTCCTGAGAGAGAATTTAATGAATACTGGAAAAAACACAAAAACGATGTCTCGGAGGCTGTCTACGAGGCTCTTCTCGACGTGCTCTCAGGCGAGAGGCTCTACGTTCAGGCTAAGACAGGCTTTGGTTATGTTCAGAAGCAGGAGATCCACCGTGGCAATATTGAAAAGTACTGTCAGTCTCTTCCCTCCAGGATCAATACAAATGTGCTCAGGGAGATGATTCCAGACCTTCCGCATGTCATCTACAGCACTATCCTTGGAAGCGACAACATTCCGGTCCTTGAATTTGCCATAGAATACAAGCAAAAGGCAGCCTCAAGGATAATCCTGAATTACCTTCGTGAGACCAAAAGATCCAAGGACGTCGAAGAATACATAAGATCCACTCTCACAGAGCTTGTCGTGTACAGGCAGCTCATCAGGAACCCGCACTATGCGCACGCTGCCGAGAAGATGAAAAAGACAATGGCTGCCAAGCAGCTTCTTCTTGAGAGCCTTCAGACTTCAACCCCGGACCACTACCCTGAGCTGTTTCCTCTCGCCAGAGAGATGGAAAGGCATTTCATCCTCCACATAGGTCCCACCAATTCCGGCAAGACCTATCAGGCAATGGAGGATCTTAAGAATGCGCCCAGCGGAATCTATCTGGCACCTCTTCGTCTTCTTGCATATGAGCAGTATGAGAAGCTCAACAGAGAGGGGTGTCCGTGCTCAATGATAACGGGCGAGGAGCAGATATTTGAAGGCGGGTCTTTTCACCAGTCATCGACGATCGAGATGATGAATCTTGAACAGCAGTGGGACATGGCAGTCATCGACGAGGCTCAGATGATCGCGGATGTACAAAGAGGAGGCTCCTGGACGAGCGCAATCCTCGGTCTTCGCGCGCCGGTGATACATCTTTGCGCGTCTCCCGATGCGGAAAAGACACTTATCCAGATGATAGACTCCTGCTGCGATACCTACGAAGTCCACTACCACGAGAGGAAAACTCCTCTTATGATGGATGAATCCGCAACAGATTTCGTATTTCCTGACGATGTAAAAAAAGGCGATGCCCTGATAGTCTTTTCAAGAAAAGATGTGCACAGTGTCGGTGCCGAGCTTCAGGCTCACGGCATAAAGTGCAGCATAATATACGGATCTCTTCCCTATGATGTCAGGCACAGAGAAGCCGGCAAATTTGCCGACGGCACGACAGATGTTGTGGTTGCGACGGATGCCATAGGAATGGGTATGAACCTTCCCATAAGGCGCATTGTCTTTTTGCAGACCATCAAATTTGACGGGGTACATGAGAGACCTCTGACAGCTTCAGAGGTCAAGCAGATAGCCGGGAGAGCCGGCAGATACGGTCTTTACGATACCGGACTTGTGACAAGCTACTATGACTACTGGCTCATAGAAGATCTCCTCTCCCAGAGGGTGCCCTCCATCAAAAAAGCAATGATAAGCATACCCACCGAGTTCCTTGAAAAGGACGGAAAAGTATCCACCATACTTGAGCTGTGGAATCAGATACCCGCAGCGGATTTCTACGACAAAGGTGACATCTCGGAGAAGATAAAGGTCGCAAGGGCACTTGAGAGCATAGCTGATGACAGAGAGCTCATCAGAAAGTTCATCAGGATACCGGTCAATCCCGACAACAGCACCATCTTTGACATCTTCCTGGATCTGTACAGGTCAATTGCCTTTGACAGACCTTCAAAGCTCCACGAGACGATGGATATGTACAACTGCTCCTTTATAAATCCCGATTCAAAGGGCTCACTTCAGACACTGGAGCTCTGCAGTGCCATATACGATGTACTCTATGCCTTTGCGAGATTCTTTGGTGAGGAAGAAGACCTCTCTGAGATAATAGATATAAAGAGATCCATCTCAGACAAGATGTTTGTGATCCTGGACAAGCAGAAGCTGAGCCTGAGAACCTGCCCTCGCTGCGGCAAAAAACTCAAATGGTCCTATCAGTTCAGCATCTGCCAGGAATGTTACAGAAGCGGTAAGAGCATCAAATACCACAGGTGATGCGTTGCATTGTATCAGACTATGCTTACTGAGCTGCAGCCACTCTTGTCTTTGGTGACGATGATCTGGCGGTCGATGCGCATCTTAAGATCATCGACATGTGAGATGATACCGACAAGTCTGTTGCCCTCGATAAGTCCTGCAAGTGCCTTGTAGGCCATGTCCAGGGCATCGGGGTCAAGGGAGCCAAAGCCCTCATCCACAAAAAGCGTGTCTATCTGAATACCGCCCGCAGAGGACTGAACCTCATCCGAGAGCCCGAGCGCAAGGGAAAGAGATGCCATGAAGGACTCCCCTCCTGACAGAGTTCTCACGCTTCTCTGACTTGCGTTGTAGTGATCTATAACTCCCAGATCGAGACCGCTCTGGCTTTTGGTGTTGTCGGCTTCCTTAAGGCGCACCAGTTCATACTGGCCGCCCGACATGGTCACGAGCCTTAAGTTGGCATGCCTTATTATCCTGTCAAAATATGTGGTCTGGATATATGTCTCAAGTCTCACCTTATCCTTGCCGGTAAGCTTGCCGTTAGCTGTATCGGAGAGAGTCTTTACCCACTGCAGTTTCTTTTCCATCTCGGAAAGAGCAGCTGACCTCTTTATAATGTTCTCTCTTATCCGCGTATTGTTATCAAGACGTCCGGCAACGATCTCGCCCCGCCTGATATATTCGTCCTGTTTCTTCTTAAGAGCCTTCTGCTGCTCCCTGTCATTTTCCATATCTGTCAGCGCAGACTCCCTGATGTTCTTTTCATATTCCTTTACCCTTGTCTCGAGCTGAGTGATCATATTTCTCTGATCGTTCAGACTCCTGTCTGACGCATCATAGGCATCCTGAAGTGCCTTTGCCTTTGAAAGGAGATCCTTTTGTTCCTTCAGTGCCTCTTTTCTGGTTTCAAACTTAAGGCTCTCAAGCAGTGTCTTAAGCTCTTTTTCGCCAAGCTGCGCTTTGGTGGTATCCCCGGATAGCTTAGCGTTTTCACGGGATATTCCGGAATCGATACTCTCTATTTCCTTCTCAAGTTCAGGTATCAGTCTGTCAAGTTCCGCGCCGCGCTTCTCTCTTTCCTCTTCCTCCTTAAGTCTTTGCCTTAGCAAAAGATTCTCTTTCTTTATTTCATCAGACCTTTCGTCTATCACGTCTGCTGCCTCCTCGGGGTCGCTTATGGACAGCTGTCTGACGCACTTTTTCCTAAGTTCTTCCTCGACCGTCTCAAGACCTTTTCTCATTCCGCTGAGTTCCTCAGCACTCTTAGCCCTCCTGTTTCTTGCCTTTTCGGAATTCTTCCCGGCATCTTCTACCTCTTTTTCCGAGGGCACTTCATCAGACAGATGGGCGAGTTTGGGGTGATGAACGGATCCGCAGACAGGACACTCCTCTCCCTCTGCGAGATTCCTTGCAAGTATGCCCGCCTGGGCACTTCTGAATTTTTGGTCCATTGCCATGTAGATGCTGTTTAGCCTCACAAATTCCGCATCTTCAGCCTTATAGACCTCCTGCTTTTTTTCATATTCCGCTCTGTCGGAAAAGAATTTCCCAAGAGCCATTTTAAGGCTTTCGATATCCAGCAGTTCTTCGTCAGTTTTACGAATCCCGCCCAGTATCTTCTCTATTTCCGCACTGGTATCCTTAAACGCCGCCTGCTCTTCTTTGAACTCCTGCAGCTGTTCTGCTTTTTTCTTTCTAAGCTCTTTGTCTTTTTCTATCTGCTCTTTCTGGCTTTCAAGGCTTTTTCTGAGTTCTTCGATCTCACGCCGCAGTTCATCGGATTTTCCGTATTTGGGAATGTCGTTCTCGATGGTGGTAGCCTTTTTCTCATAGTCTGACTTTTCACCAAGTGACTCCTTTGCCTTCAGGAACTGCTCATTGAGCACCGCTTCTTTTGGTCTTTCGACTTCAAGGCTCTTAAGAGCCTGTTCCCTTGAGAGCTTTGCCTTCTCAAGTGCCTGGGCGGAGCCTATTTTCCTGTTGACGTCCTCGAGCTCCTTTGAAGTCTTTTTAAGTAAACCATCTGTTTCCTGTTTGAGGGTGCTGTCATAATCAATGAGCTTCTCAAGGAGTGCGAGCACATCCTCTGTTACGAGTTCTCCCTTACGTGCCTTATCCGCCTCAATTGACAGCACGCTGTCATTGTCTGCCTGTATGCCGCTCACATACTGCTCGATGCTCTTCCTGCCATCCTGGACTTTGCCGTAGAGTTCTTTACAGGAGGTGTCCATCTCATTCTGCAGCGTAAGATAGCCCCCTGTCTTAAAGAGATTACGGAATATCCTGATTCTGTCCTCAGTAGACGCAAGAAGGAGTTTCAGAAAGTCCCCCTGGGCAAGCATGGCGATCTGCGAAAACTGATCACGGTTGATACCTAGGATCTCCTCAACTTTTTCGGTGACGCTCTTGACCTTGGTGATAACGCTTCCATCAGGCATGGTTAGCTCTGCCTTCGCAATCTGCCTGGTCTCGCCGCCTCCCTTTTTGGCAGGCCGCATATACTCGGGATTTCTTTTTACCTTATAGATCCTGCCCATGTGTCTGAAAGTAAGCTCAACCTCTGTCGGAGTCTCAGGGGCAGCATACTTGGAGCGGAACATGGAAGCATCTCTCGTGTTGCCGCTGGGTTCCCCGAACAGCGCAAAACATATCGCGTCAAAAATCGTCGTTTTACCTGCTCCGGTATCTCCTGTTATCAGATAAAGTCCCCTGTCTCCCAATTCTTCCATTGGAATGTTCGTATATTCTGCATATGGTCCAAAAGCTGAAATGCTGATATTTATTGGTCTCATATTCTCACTTCCATATTTCCCGGATCAGCTCCGTCACAAACTGTCTCTGCTCATCTGTCATCTCTTTGTTGTTCT
>JAEEGL010721401.1_pt1 | contig 32213 bp, 30 predicted proteins | sample 9134231 | NCBI WGS metagenome assembly JAEEGL01 (sample SAMN16246548, study PRJNA631951) | gut metagenome | biome: gut microbiome; feature: rumen; material: fiber-attached | host: Bos | place: Iran: Karaj | collected 2018-10 | reverse complement strand
CAAAGCGACAGGATCGTCTACCTGAAAAGCGAAAACGGTGCGGATTTTCTGGGTCACTGCGGCGGCATCAGCGTTCACGGCGACTATGTGTATATCGCCGGCGCCGGCCTTTCGGACCACTGTCTCTATGTCTTTGACAAACAGGAGATCCTGGATCATGCGGGAGAGCTGGGAAGAGCGGGGATCGCCACCTGTATCGGCACCGTTCCCCTCCATGTATCCGATGAAGATTATCTCATTCCCGCCTTTACCACGGTAAAGGACAACGTCCTCTATGTGGGAGAATTCTACCGGAAAGAAAATTACCCCACCTGTCCCTCTCATACCATGACCACGCCTGCGGGAGATACCAACCACGCCCTGATCCTTGCCTATGAGTTTTCCCAGGAGGCCGGTTCTCTCTTTGGATTAAAAACGGAACCTCTCCGGGCATATTCCGTCACGGATCAGATCCAGGGCATGTGCATCGACGGAGACGGAACCTTTTTCCTCTCCTCCTCCTACGGTCTTGACCGTTCCCATATCTATGCCTACACGGAAAAAGGAACGGCTTCCCATACCCTGTCGGTACTGGGTTCCACCGTTCCTCTTACCTATCTGGATTCGGAAGCCCTCATCAAGGATACCCTCATCCCTCCCATGTCGGAGGAACTGGAGATCGTTGACGGCTCCCTTCTTGTCAACTGTGAATCCGCTTCCAATCAGTATATCTTCGGCAAATTCACGGGAGGCAAATGGGTCTATGCCCTGCCGCCTCAGTTCTTTAAATAATCATAGATCCCGTATTTGATGGCGTAGTCTTCGTTCTCCACCACGGACTGGATCGCTTTGTTGGTATCGGAATTGATGATGATGGGGGCGTTCAGGTTCACCGTCATCTTGGTGATATCCGAAGGGATGGTCATGGTCACCATCATCAGGGCGTTGTCCTCCGTCAGTTCTCCGATGACTTCCTCAATATCCTCCCGGAACTTCGGGGAATATCCGGGTTTTACGATCAGCGCGATGATGACCGGCATCATGAATGCGGGTTCATCGAGTGAAACAAGGAAATTGAGCCCCGAAGAAGATCCCTTCTCCTTATCGAACATCATGGTGAAACGTTTCAGATCCGGAAATCCGAGGATTCCGTTCGGGAAGGTGATGACCTTGTCTTCCTGTACATCGATCTTGCCGAAAAGCTTCGTAATATATTCCATAACCCCTCTCCTTTCGATCCGTAAAAATCGGTAAAAAGAAATATCCGGCGATAACGCCGGATATAGTATAGCACATTGGCACATTTTTGTCCATATTTTCTGATATTTATAAAAAGCGGTTCGAATTGTAACTACAAATCCGCTCAGTCATCCAGGGAATGAATGAACATACCGGACAGGAGTTTCGGCTCAAACCAGGTGGACTTGGGGGGCATCAGAAGTCCTTTATCCGCCACCGCAAGAAGTTCTCCGATGGATGTGGGATACATGGCAAAAGCAAGCTTCATATCGTTTTGGCAGCGCCGTACCAGTTCCCCGTTGCCCCGGATCCCGCCGACAAAATCGATCCTCTTATCCGTACGGGGATCTCCGATGCCCAGGATGGGGCCGAGGATGTGATCCTGCAGGATCGAGACATCAAGTCCCTTCACGGGATCTTCTAAACAGAGAGCCTCTCCGGCTTCGATCCGATACCATTCCCCTTCCAGATAAAGGGAAAAGACACCCTTTCTGTCCGGGCTTTGCTCTTCATCCCTTCCCCCGTTCTCCCGCCGGGATACCGTAAATCCCGCATCCCGGATCTTTGTAAGGAATTCCTCCGGAGTAAGTCCGTTTAAGTCCTTTACCACCCGGTTGTAGGGCATGATATATAGTTCCTCATCCGGGAACAGCACGGAGAGGAAGCGGTTATACCCCATTCCTTCGGGAGCGGGGATCCCTTCCTTTCTCCTCTTTAATCCAACCTTGACGGCGGATGCACAGCGGTGATGTCCGTCGGCGATATAGGTGCAGGGGATCTTTTCAAAGATCTCTCCGATCCTTTTGATATCTCCGGGATCATCAATGAGGAAAGCCCTGTGCCTTACCCCGTCCTCGTGGGTAAAGTCGTACAGTGCCTCTTTTTCATTTTTGATACGCTCCGTGAGAAGACGGAGTTCCTCCTTAGCCCGGTAGATCAGAAAGATGGGGCCGGTATGGGCGTTGGTCACATCCACATGATTGATCCGGTCGATCTCCTTTTCCTCCCGGGTATTCTCATGCTTTTTGATAACGGCATTCTGATAGTCGTCCACATCCGAACACGCAACAATCCCGTTCTGAACCCTTCCCTTCATGGTCAGTTCGTACAGATAATAGCAGGGCTTCTCCTCCCGGATCAGGGTTCCGTCCCGGAGTCGTTCCGTAAGCATCTCTTTTGCTTTTTCATAGACCTGGGGCGCATAGGTGTCCACGGTATCGGGGAAAGAGGTCTCCGCTCTGTCAATGGCGAGAAAACTTACGGGATTCTTCTCCACGATCGCCTTTGCCTCCGCCCGGTTATATACATCATAGGGCAGGGCGCAGAATGCGGAAGCGATGTCCTGATTGGGTCTTAATGCTTGAAAGGGTGTTACTTTCGGCATGTTCTGTCCTTCTTTCTTTCTTATCTTGGTATATTCAGGCTTTGAACAGGGTACCGATGGACTTTCCGTCCAGGATCCTGCTCACATCCACCACGTCACGTCCGTTGCAGATCACCATGTCGATCCCTGCATCCTTGGCGATCCTGGCGGCTTCCAGTTTCGTTATCATTCCGCCGGTGCCCCATTCCGTCACCGCCTCTCCGGCGTATTTCCGGAGAGCCTCATCCGTATCCGTTACACAATCAATGAATTCCGCATTCGGATCCTTCCTGGGATCCGCGGTATACAGACCGTCGATATCGGACAGGAGGATCAGCAGATCCGCTCCCACCAGTTCCGCAACGATGGCGGACAGGGTATCATTATCCCCGAAGACCTCGTTCTGGATCTGATCCGTGGATACGGGGTCATTCTCGTTGATGATGGGGATCACTCCCATGGACAGCAGTTCCGTCAGAGTATTGAGGGCGTTTGTCCTGCTGATGGGATTCGTCAGGGTATGCTTGGTCACCATCATCTGGGCAATGGTCTGATTACATTCCAGAAACAGTTTATGATAGATCATCATGAGCCGTGCCTGCCCTACCGCGGCGCAGGCCTGCTTTATGGGCAGATCCGAGGGACGTTCCTTGATCCCGAGGGCGGTCCTGCCGGCGCCGATGGCTCCGGATGACACGACGATCACATCCTTGTTCCGGCTGCGGATATCCGTCAGCACCTGGGCGAACTTGTCCAGTTTCAGGATATTGATGTCTCCCGTCTCCTCGTGGGTCACGTTGGAGGTTCCGATCTTCACCACGATCCTCTGTTTATTCTTTAAAAAATCACGATTCATGGTCTTCTTTGTCCTTTCTCGGCCTAATGTAAGATTTTAGCACATCGGAGTCCAAATTTCACCCCTGCGATGCACCTTTTACGCATTTGTGTTATGATAACGTTACTGTTCACAGTCGTATAACAAGCAGATGGAGCGCACGCCTGCCTGTTTGCGGCAATCTGCCTGTCGGACGAAACTGCGAAGCAGGAATCCCGCACACAGAAACAGACTTGGCATGAAGTGCGGGAAAGGCCGCACAGGAGACCGGAAATTCCATGACCCTTCCGCTTAAGACAAAACAGAAGCTGGGCATCGCCTTTGATCTGGGAAGCACCACCCTGGTGGGTTATCTCTGCGCCCTCAACGAAGAGCCTGCAAAGATCCTCGGGGTGCTTTCCCGATCCAATCCCCAGATCCGGTTCGGTGCGGATATCTTAAGCAGAGTCAGTTATTCCGCCCGGGGCCAAAGGGAGCGGGAAGAACTTCAGAACATTCTGGGAGAAGCGGTGGTATCCATGACAAAGCAGCTCCTTTCGGATGAGCCCGGAATCCTCTCCCGGATGATCCTGGTGGGGAATCCCGTGATCCTGGGAAGCATCCGGTCCTACCGGTTTCCCTTTGACGACGAAGTCTCAGTGATGGCGCTTCCGCCCATCGGCGGTTATGTGGGGGCCGATGCCCTGGCCGCATCCTTTGCACTGGAACAGACCCGGGGCCACAGAAATCTGCTGCTCATGGACCTGGGAACCAACGGAGAGATCGTCCTTCTGACAGACAAAGTAAAACTGGCGGCCTCCGCCGCAGCGGGTCCCGCCATGGAAGGGGGAAATATCTCCTGCGGCATGCGGGGAGAACCCGGTGCCGTGGACCAGGTGTCATTGACCGCAGGGGACTCCATGACCTCCGACCTTGCCTTCCATGTGATGGGAGAGGAAGCCCCCCGGGGGATCTGCGGTTCCGGACTGTTATCGCTCATTCAGACACTCCTTCAGGCGCACGCGATCGATAACACCGGTTACCTTCGCAGTTCCGTAGAGGCTTTTTCCGCAGGATGCCCCCGCAAGATCGCGGAACGGATCCTGGAACATAACGGCCGTGATCATGAACGGAATACCGGTAATTCTTTCCGATTGACCGATACAATCCTCCTCACCCAGGAGGATATTCATGAATTGCAGCTGTCTGTTTCGGCTCTCCGGACGGCGGTGGAAATGCTTCTGAAGGAGGCAAAATTGACCAAGGAAGTCATCGATGGATATCATCTCGCCGGTGCCTTCGGAAATTACATAACGATCGATAGCGTACTGCGTCTCGGGATCCTGCCCGGGGTGCCTCGGGAACGCATCTTTCAAAGCGGGAATCTGGCCGGATCCGGCGGAGTTCTGTGCCTGTCTCTCCCGGACCCTGTAACAGCCGTTACTGATTTCAAAAAAGACATATTGACCCTGCCGCTTGCGGAAAAAAACGAATTCCGCGACGAATTTATGGCACATATCGATTTTGGAGACCCTGACAATGTGGATCGCTGACCAATGGAAAGATTATGAAGTACTTGACACCTCGGAAGGGGAAAAACTCGAACGCTGGGGGAAATACATCCTGCTGCGGCCGGACCCTCAGGTGATCTGGAATACCCCGAAGAAAATCCCCGAATGGAAACAATTAAACGGTCACTACCACCGGAGCAGCAAGGGGGGCGGCGAATGGGAGTTTCACGATCTTCCGGAAGAATGGTCGATCCGATACCGGGAACTGACCTTCCGGCTGAAACCCTTTGCCTTTAAGCACACGGGACTCTTCCCGGAACAGGCGGTCAACTGGGACTGGTTCGGCGAACGGATCCGTGAGGCGATATGCTCGGGTTCCTTCCGTGACCGTTCCGATTCCGAAGATTCCGGCAAACCGGCATTCCGCGTGCTGAATCTCTTTGCCTATACCGGAGGCGCCACCCTCTCTGCTTCCAAAGCGGGTGCTCATGTCACACATGTGGATGCGTCCAAAGGCATGGTCGGCTGGGCGAAAGAAAACGCATCCGCCTCGGGACTTTCCGATGCCCCGATCCGGTGGCTTGTGGATGACTGCGTCAAATTCGTCGAGCGCGAGATCCGCCGCGGCAACACCTATGACGGCATCATCATGGACCCTCCCTCTTACGGGCGCGGACCGAAAGGCGAGATCTGGAAACTCGAGGATTCGGTCTATGATCTCATCGGGCTGACAACGAAGCTTCTTTCCAGGGACGCACGCTTTTTCCTGATCAATTCCTATACGACGGGGCTGCAGAGCGCGGTCCTGTCCTATATGCTCAATTCCCTCATCGTCCCCGCACACGGCGGATGTGTGGAATCATCCGAGATCGGGCTTCCGGTCACGGCAAGCGGACTCATTCTCCCCTGCGGCTGCAGCGGCAGATGGTTCCGGGGGTAGAAACTCCTTTCTTCTTATGATATAGTGATAGAAGTGCGCGGAAGACCGCGCGAAAAAACGAGGAATCCATTATGCAAAACGTTATTTTAACCGGTGACAGACCGACGGGCGCGCTACACGTCGGACACTATGTGGGATCGCTCCGGCGCAGGGTTGAACTGCAGAATTCCGGAGAATTCGACAAGATCTTCATCATGATCGCGGATGCGCAGGCATTGACGGACAATGCCGAGAATCCGGAGAAGGTACGCCAGAATATCATCGAGGTATCGCTGGATTATCTCTCCTGCGGACTCGATCCGTCGAAAACGACCATCCTGATCCAGTCCCAGATCCCCGAACTTACCGAACTTTCCTTTTACTATATGAATCTCGTGACCGTATCCCGCCTGCAGCGGAATCCGACGGTCAAATCCGAGATCCAGATGCGGAACTTCGAAGCCAGCATTCCGGTCGGCTTCTTTACCTATCCGATCTCACAGGCCGCGGATATCACGGCATTCAAGGCAACCGTCGTACCCGTCGGCGAAGATCAGATGCCGATGCTCGAACAGACACGTGAGATCGTTCACAAATTCAATTCCGTCTACGGCGAAACACTTGTGGATCCGAAGATCCTGCTGCCGGACAACAAGGCCTGCCTGAGGCTTCCCGGCACGGACGGCAAAGCCAAGATGTCAAAGTCGCTTGGCAACTGCATCTACCTGTCCGATACGGAAGAGGATGTCCGCAAAAAGGTCATGTCCATGTTCACCGACCCGAATCATCTGCAGGTATCCGACCCCGGTCAGGTGGACGGCAATCCGGTCTTCACCTATCTCGATGCGTTCTGCAAAGATGAGATGTTTGAGGAATACTGCCCGGATTACCGGAATCTCGACGAGATGAAAGCGCATTATACGCGCGGCGGTCTGGGTGATGTCAAAGTCAAGAAATTCTTAAACAACGTCCTTCAGGAAACGCTCTCTCCGATCCGCAAGGCGCGCGCCGAGTGGGAAAAGGACATCCCCGGCATTTACGAGATCTTAAAGAAGGGCAGCGAGGCCGCGGAAAAAGAAGCGGCCGATACCCTGTCGAAGGTAAAGGCCGCCATGAAGATCAATTATTTCGAAGACCGGGCGTTAATCGAGGAACAAAGCCGGAAATACGGCAATCACTGAAAATACGCCACCGATTCTTTCAGGTCATCGGACAGTATGTTCATACGGTCACTGTCCGCGCTTACCTGTTTCACGTTCTCCGCGATCGTCGCGATCGAATCACTCACTTCCTGATTGGTAGCGGCGGTCTCCTGAGAGATCGCGGACAAATCGGACATCGCGTTGATGATGATATCTTTTGCATCATTGAGCTGCTCCGTCGCGTCGGAAACCGTCGCGATCTCCGATACGGATACGCGGATCTCGCTCTCGAGGATCCCGAACTTTTCTTTCGTCAGATCGAGCGTATTCTGCTCTTCCTCGATCAGTGTTCTTACCTCATCGGATTTTGCCACACATGCCTCCGACTGCTCGGTGATCTCTTTTACCACCGACAGAATCCTTTCCGCGCTCGAACCGGACTGTTCCGCAAGGGTCTTGATCTCGGTTGCGACCACGCCGAATCCGCGTCCGGCCTCTCCGGCTCTTGCCGCTTCGATGGAGGCATTCAGGGACAGCAGATTGGTCTGCGATGCGATCCCCGTAATAAGATCCACCATCTCGCTGATCTTCTTCACGGATTCATCCGTCGCGCTGATCATGTCCGTAACATCCTTGATCGCTTCGGAAGACTGCTTTCTGCTCTCCACCATCTCTTCGATGCATCTTGTGGCTTCCTCTCCGGCTTTTGCCATCTTGGAGGAGGAATCGCCGAGTTTTTCCGTACTTAAAACGATCCCGTCGATCATGGTTCCCATGTTATTGATATTCTCATTCACATCCATCACGGATTTCGTCATCGTACCGGTCGAGATTGCAAGTCCGCTCATGGCATGCGTGATCTTATCCGTTCCGATCGACGATTCCTTTGCGAGTTTTGACGTGGTCTCCACGGAACTCTTCAATGTATCCGCGGATGACTTGATCCCGGATATGGATTTCTGCAGGATCCCGGACAGTCTCCTGGCAGATTCCAGAAGCGTGCTTGTTTCCCTGATATGGGACGTACTGTCGATCACGACATCAACATTTCCGTTGGACAGCTTCTCGATGCTTGCCGTCACATCATTGATCGGTGCGGAGATCTTTTTGGTAAGAACCCATGCCATAACAAGAAATACCGTTTCCAAAAGCACGACGATCCCGGCCAGAATGATATACAGTTCCTTTTCCGCCAGACGTACGGATGTGGCAGGCTTCCCGGAGAATGCCATTCCCACGATCTCTCCGTTGATCTCGATGGGAAGATAATAAACATAATAATCGATCCCGTTGATCACGACACTGTCGTTATAATAATCATTGCCTGCACTGACGGCCGCCCACACCTCGGGACTTGCCTCGGTTCCCTCGATCCGCTTGCCGTCCGAACCGATGATGGAGGTCATGAATCTCACGTTCTTATTGAAAAGTGTCAGATCGATTCCCGTATTCTCTGCGATCCGGTCGATATACTCCTCCGGATTATATTCGCAGAAGCCGTCAACCAGATTCGTTCCGGACTCCAGATCATAGGTATAATATTCCATCAGACCGGATGATGCGATCATGAGTTCTTCCCGGATATCCCCCTCGATACTCTGCGTAAGTATGAACGCGGATACGATCCCGAGAAAAACAAGCCCTACCGATAACGGTATCAGAGCAAACATAACAAGTGTTTTTTTAAGGGTGAGTTTTGTAGAAGATTTTGACTTACGATCCATGAATCATTCCTCCTTTTACCTCTTATAACCATATAATACAAAGATCGTGTAAATCAATGCACTGGATTGACGGGATTTACACGATCTTTTAAGAGCAATATAATGTTAAAACTATATTTTGCGCGATATATTTGTGCAATATAGTTTTATATGAGTGCGGTGCTGAAATACCGTTCGGCACGGTCGGGCAGGACGGTTGCGATGACTCTGTCTTTTCCGTACTTCTGCGCCATCTGCTTGGCGGCCCATACATTGGCTCCGGAGGAGGTGCCTACCAGAAGGCCCTGCACCCGGGCCAGTTCCCTGGCGGTGTTGATGGCATCATCATCCGAAACCTCCACAATATCCGTAATAATGGAAGTATCCAGAATATCGGGAATGAATCCGTCTCCGATGCCCTGGATCTGATGCAGTCCCGGTTCATCACCCAGAAGGGCCGATACATGTTCCGGCTCCACAGCCACGATCTTGCACTCCGGATTCCGTTCCAGCAGATACTTCGCCACTCCCTGAAGGGTACCGCCGCTTCCGATGCCGGACACATAGACATCGATCTTTTCTCCCAGCTGCTCACAGAGTTCCACTGCCGTTGTCCGGTAATGGGCCTCGGGATTGGCCGGATTCTGAAACTGCTGGGGCACAAAATAGTCTTCCGAGGAGGAGGCGATCTCCAGCGCCTTATCCACCGATCCGCCGATGCTCAGCTTCGGATCCGTCAGCACCAGTTCCGCGCCCAGGGCACGGATGATCTTTTTTCTTTCTTCACTCATATTCTCCGGCATGACGATGATCACACGATAGCCTTTGCGGACCCCGCAGAGGGCCAGTCCGATCCCCGTATTTCCGGAAGTGGGCTCGATGATGGTCATGCCCGGTCTGAGCCTTCCCTCCTTTTCCGCCTCTTCGATCATATTAAGGGCGATCCGGTCCTTGATGCTGCCCCCCGGATTTAAGAATTCCGCTTTGGCAAAAAGCGAAAGTCCGGTGGTCTCCTCAAGGCTTACAAGGGGCGTATTGCCGATGAGCTCCAATACACTCTTATGGTACATGTTTCATTCCTCCCTGTTCTATGAATTCCGCCCTCAGGCGAACAATCCTTTGATAAAGATCTCGATACCGATGAGGATCAGGATAATCCCTCCCAGTACCGAGGCACTGCCCGCGATCCTGGTACCGAACCGTTTCCCCGCGACAACTCCGAATAAACAGATGACAAATGTCACGAGTCCGATGATGAATGCGGCAAGCAGGGCATCATACACGCTGTATTCCGCCGTGGCAAGTCCCACGGAAAGCGCATCGATGGAAGTGGCCACACCCTGCAGGAGCAGGGCAATGATCCCAAGACCTTCCCTTTTCTCATCCTCTCCTTTGTGTCTTACCCCTTCCAGGATCATCCTGACCCCGATAAAGACCAGAAGGACCAGGGCGATCCAGGGGATCAGGCTTTCCAGAAACCGGAAGATCCTCATAAGGAACCGGACACAGCCCCATCCGATCATGGGCATCAGAAACTGAAAAAAGGCGAAGACACCGGCGATCCCCAGTGTTTTCCTGATGCTCATGCGATTCTCGTTCAGGCCGTTGGCCAGAGAGACCGAAAAGGCATCCATGGCAAGTCCCACGCCAAGCAGAGCGCTGTTACCGATAAAAAATAGAACCGTGTTCATGTGACTTTTATCCCCGAACCTATATCATAACCTAAATAAAGCCCGAAGTACAATAGGCACTTCGGGCTTTTCCCATTCATCTTCGGGATCCCCTTCCTTCAGGAAAGGGCTTTTTCCAATCTGTCCAGGGCATCCTCCAGCAGTTTTCGGGGGCAGGCAACATTGAACCTCTGGAAGCCTTCTCCGGATCTTCCGAAGATGTAACCGGCATCCAGCCAGAGCTTTGCCCGGTCCCGGATCAGGGATTCCAGATCCCTGCGGGGCAGTGACAGCTTCCGGAAATCCACCCAGGGAAGGTAGGTCCCTTCCGGCATAACCATGGAGATCATGGGCATCTTTTCCCGGATCCTCTGATCCATGTAAAGGATATTTTCGTATATATACTTTACCAGGGCATCCACCCAGTCGTCGCACTCCCTGTAGGCTGCTTTTATGGCCTCAAGCCCCATGACCGGGACTTCGGAATATCCGATCCGGTTGGTGACATCCGTAAAGGCATGTCTCCTTTTTTCATCCCGGATAAAGGCCTCGGCGATCTGCAGTCCCGCGGTATTGAAGGTTTTGGAGGGAGAAGTGAAGGTAGCACAGTTTAATTCGAACTCCGGAGAAAGGGAGGCAAAGGGAATATGCTTCCTTCCTTCGTATACGAAATCTCCGTGGATCTCGTCCGCCAGGACAAAGACTCCGTGGGAGAGGCAGATATTGCCCAGTTTCGTAAGTTCCTCCTGCGTCCAGACCCGTCCCACGGGATTCTGGGGAGAACAGAGGATATAGAGTTTTACATTGTTTTCGACGATCTGCTTTTCGAAAGCAGTAAAATCAAACCCGTAGGTATGATCCTCCCTTTCCCGAAGTTCGTTCCGGACCAGTGTCCTCTTAACGCCTTCCACGATGGAACCAAAGGGATAATAAACGGGCTCCGTGATCATCACCGCTTCCCCTTCCCCGGTAAAGGCAAGGACCGCCATGGTCAGGGCAAAGCAGACGCTGGGTTCAAAGACAAGGTAGGAAGGGTCCGGTTCATAACCGTGACGCCGTGCAAGATAGGCGGACACGATCTTCTTATCTTCGTATTTGGGAAGGGTGTAACCGAAAAACCCCCGGTCCGCAGCCCGGTGAAGAGCGGAAAGCAGGGGCTTTGGCGAGGGAAAATCCATATCCGCCACCCACAGGGGAAGCTCATCCTCCCCATGGTGACGCTCTCTGTGAAAATCCCACTTCAGGGAGTTGGTGTTTTTCCTGTCATAGACTGTATCAAAATCAAAACTCATGTCAGTTCTCCGGCCAGGGCAAATACCCTGTCAAATTCTCCGATCAGATCATGGATCCCTTCGATCCCCACCGACAGACGAAGGAGTCTGTCCGTGATCCCCACCCGTTCTCTCATCTCTTCCGTGAGTTCCGCATGGGTCTGGGTGATGGGATAGGTCATGAGGGTCTCGGTACCTCCCAGGCTCTCAGCAAAATAGATCAGTTCCAGGTGGTTCAGGACTTCCCTTGCAAACTCCCGGGAAGGCACCTCGAAACTGATCATGGCTCCGAATCCCCTTGCCTGTTCTTTCATGATCTCATATCCTTCATGATCCGGCAATCCGGGATAATAAACCTTTGTCACATAAGGGGAATCCGCAAAATACCGGGCAAGAGCCCGGGCGTTTTCCTCCGCCCTGTCCATCCGTACCGCCAGAGTTCTGATTCCCCGCAGCATAAGGAAACAGTCGAAGGGGGCAAGACCCGCTCCCGTGGTGGTCAGGATCCGCCGAAGTCGGGAGTCCGTCTCCTCGTCATTGACCATGACGAAACCGCCGATGGTGTCATGATGACCGCCCAGATATTTGGTCCCGCTGTGAAGCACCATATCCGCACCGAGATTCAGGGGATTCTGCAGATAGGGTGACAAAAATGTATTGTCAACTATGAGTTTCACCTTTGTCCCCGTAAGGGCCCGGGCAAGTTTCCGGATATCAATGACCCGCATCATGGGATTCGTGGGGGTCTCCACATAGACTGCCGCCGTGTTGTCCCTGAGAAGTTTTGTCAGATCATCCTTTGCAAGATCCGCGGTGGTGAAGGTGATCCCGTATCTTGTACAGATGTCCTTAAAAAGCCGGGTGGATCCGCCGTAGAGATCCATATCTATGATGATATGCGAGCCCGGGTCAAAAAGGTTCATGACGGCGCCGATGGCCGACATGCCGCTGGAAAAGGCAATGGAAAATTCCGCATCCTCCAGTCCCGCCGCGATCTTCTCTAGCTGACTCCTGGTTGGATTGGACTGTCTGGTATAATCAAAGCCCCCGGTCTCTCCCAGTCTGCTCCGGGAAAAGGTAGCAGTCTGATAGATCGGAAAACTGATGGCGTGATACTGATCCAGAAGTCCCAGATCCACTGCCTGACATTTGGTCTCAAAACTGACGTCCCACTTCATACGATACCTCAATCTTTAAATCATATAATCCTGGGAAACACTTTCCCTGTTCCTTAAGATCGACAGGATGACCTCGTCTGTCCTTACCATCCCCGGATCCGCGATAAGACCCACATTACGGGCCGTCTCTTCCACCGTATCCCCCAGGATCCCCGTGGGAGGCTGTACCGACACCCCTTTTTCCGCGATCCTTACCGCCACCAGAGCCGCCTGCACCGCCGACACCCCTTTCAGGGCACAGGCCTGGTTTCCTCCGGTGCAGATCATGCCGGTGACGGAGGAGGCCATATTGAAAAAGGCCCGTTCCGATATTTGAAGGTCCTCTCCCCGCAGGTAGGGCAGGGCATAGGCAAATCCCAGTCCGCCGGCGATCCCGCAGCCGCAGAAGGCCGAAAGTTTTCCGGAACATTCCTTGATGTACATGGTCACGAGAAAACAGAGCACAATGGCTCTCAGGAGAGGTTCCTCCTCCATCCCATTCTTATCGGCTTCCGTGATCAGGGGAACCGTACACATCAGTCCGTGGGCTCCGCTTCCCGTGATGCTCATGGCGGGGTCTCCCGCTCCCAGGAACCGGGCTTCGATGGCGGCACTGATATTTTCCGTATAGGGATCTTCCTCCCCCAGAGAATCCGTCACGGCACACCGGCTCCAGGCTTTTCCCTTTTGCACCAAATTCCGGTTCATGGTGACGGCCTCTTTTACAAAAAGGATCTCCTCATAAGGTACGGTATCCGCGAAGCTCCGGAATTCCCGAAACTCATATTCCATCAGGGAACCCCCGGTTTCTTCCGCATCACGGTACTGTGCCCGGTGCAGGATCCGTTCATCCTTCCGGATCAGGGAGAAAAAGGTGTGTTCTCCTTCGATCCTGGCTTCTCCCGTACCTTCCTCTCCTTCCGCCACGGCGTCAACAAAAAGCTTTGTTCCCGTATCCGTCATGGTGACATGGATTCGGTCTTCCCGAATATAACGTTCCGCTTCCTTTACATCCTCCGGGGTGACACCGGATAATGCCATAAGGGCAAGATCCGCATTTCCCGCAAGGGCCCCCAGGGCTGCCGCATACTTTGCACCGGTGACATCCGTCCCGGGTATCCCGCAGGTGTAGGCATTCTTATAGATGCCGGCATTGACATACACGTCCACCCGCCGGATCTTCCCCGTTGCGTTGGAAGAAGCCTTTGCGCAGGCAAGGGCAATGATCCCCGGCTCCGTACATCCCAGGGCGGGCCGCATGTCATTCCGAACAAATTGCCTGAGAACCTTTTCCTTCATATCAGATGTTGTAATCGAAATCCTGCAGATACCGGGCAAGGAAACGTCTGGTACGTTCCTGCTTCGGCTGCGTAAAGATCCGGTCCGGCGTATCCTGTTCCACAATGACGCCGCCGTCCATATAGATCACGTTGGTAGATACATCCCTTGCAAAAAGCATCTCGTGGGTCACGATGATCATGGTGATCCCTTCCTTTGCCAGAGACTTGATGGTATCCAGCACCTCTCCCACCAGTTCCGGATCCAGCGCGGAGGTGGGTTCGTCAAAATAGATGATCTTGGGTTCCACCGCCAGAGCCCGGGCGATGCCCACCCGCTGCTGCTGTCCCCCGGAGAGTTCGCAGGGATAATAGGAAAGCCGATCCTTAAGCCCCACCTTCTCAAGGGCGCTTTCCGCGATGGCCTTTGCCCTGTCCTTCGGCATCCGGCGTCCTGCGGTAAGTCCCAGCATCACGTTTTCCAGAGCCGTTTTATTGTTGAAGAGATTGTAATTCTGAAATACAAAAGCCGTTTCCGAACGGATCTGACGGGAAAGCTTCCCGGAATGGGAGGTCAGGTCCACCTTCAGGCCGTTGAGTTCCATGGTTCCCCGGTCCGCATGCTCAAAAAACTCCAGACACCGGAGCATGGTAGTCTTACCGGAACCGCTGGCACCCAGAACGGATACCACGTCCCCCCGCTTTACTTCAAAGTTCACGCCCTTTAAGACTTCATTGGTGCCGAAACTCTTATGAAGATCCTCTACTTTCAGGATGATCTCATCATTCATGCTTTTACCTGATTACCTCTCCGAAATCTTGTTAACCTGTGTTCCGTAAGACGAAGGATCTGCTCCATGACCACAATGATCAGGATATAGAGCAGGAATACGCAGATATATGCCTCAAAATAGCGAAGGACTCCTCCCCCCAGTACTTTGGCCCGTCCCGTGATCTCCATCACCGCCATGATGAAGGCAAGGGAGGTGGCTTTGGTCAGTTCCACCAGAGCATTGCCGATGACCGGAAGGGCGGCGGCGAAAGCCTGGGGAAATACCACATGATAAAAGGTCTCAAACCTGCCCATGCCCACGGACAATCCCGCTTCCATCTGCCCCTTATTCACGGTCTCAAGGCCGGAGCGCAGGGCTTCCGCCAGATACACGGTGGTGGACAGGGAAAGGGCAAGGTACGCATACCAGATGGGATCCAGCTGATAGACGTTCACCGTGCTTCCCATCTTTTTGAACAGTTCCGCCAGCAGATAGGGAGTCACGTTGTAGATCACATAGATCTGCAGCACCACCGGCGTCCCCCGGATCAGGGACATATAGATCCTGACCAGTGCTGACAGTCCCTTTACCCTGCGATGATTGATCCAGGCAAACACCGCTCCCGTAAGGAACGAAATAAGGAAAGAAACCAGGACCAGTTTCAGGGTCACGGGAATATACTTTGCGATATCGGGCAGCGATTTCAGAATAAATGCGTAATCAATCTGCATAGGACTGCTTTCTCTTTCTTCTTTCCCAGGGGGTCAGTACTTTTTCAAGACGTCCGAACACCCATTCCAGGCATACCGTCAGCGGCCAATAGATCAGTGTCAACGCGATATACATGCTTACCGCATAGGCATTCATCTCTCTTCCGCTTAAATAATAGGCTTCTCCCAGCACATCATGGAGTCCGATGGTGTAGGCCAGGGCTCCTTCCTTGATGAGCATGATCACCGTATTACCGATATTCGGCATGGCATTTCTTAGCATCTGGGGAAGAATGATATGGATAAAGGTCTGAAAACCGGAAAGACCCACAGACAGCCCCGCTTCCTTCTGTCCCTTGGGGATGGCGGAAAGGGCCGCACGGATCACCTCCGAAGAAGAGGCCCCGATAAATACGGAAAAGGTAATGCAGACAAAGGTAAGTACCGGCCAGCTCTCCATCCATGCACCCACCTTTCCTCCGGTCAGCACCGGCAGTCCGTAAAAGACCAGAAAGAGCATCACAAGGGAAGGCGTGCAGCGTACGATGGTCACATACAGGCTGCCCAGGGCACGCGGAATGGCATGCCCCGAGTTCTTCAGCCGGTAGATCAGCGCACCCAGGATCGTTCCGAACACCAGGGACAGTACCACATAGGCAAAGGTGGTGCCCAGCGCCGGAAGAGATCGGGTGAAATAATATAGGATCTTTTCGATACTTACCTTCTGCATAATGATCCGTTACTGTGCCAGCTCCGCATCCAGATCAAAGGGATTGAAGCCGTACCACTTGGTTGCGATGGTGGCCAGAGTGCCGTTCTCCCGAAGGATTCCCAGCTGTTCGCTCACCTTGTCCGAAAATTCCTTTTCATCCTTGGCGATGACGAAGTAGGTCGGGCAGGGAATGGTGGCCTTGAAGCTTAACTTGTCGGCATACTGATGGTAACTTCCGTCTTCCGCTGTCACCAGCTGCTCATAATAGGTAGCGGGGAAAATAGCGGTATCGTATCTTCCCTCCGCCACAAAGGCGATGGCATCCGTCCAGAGACTGTTGGGATCGGAATAGGTGAAGTTCAGCTGCGGATCGGAATGCTGGCGGTTATATTCTTCCAGCTGATAGGTCAGACCGTCCCCCGCAAGAGAAGGGGTAAAGACCTGTCCTGCTTCCGCTGCCTGATCCAGGGTGAGGATATCCGCGTTTTCCTTTCTCTGGATGAGTCCCAGGGGAGAAGCTCCCGACTGGTTCTCGGGCAGATTGTAATTCTGCGCCCGCTCATCCGTATAGAAGGCATTGCTCAGTACCAGCTGGTACTTTCCGGTGGATACGCCGGTATAATTGGAAGTCTGGTCATTTCCTTCCACATATTCAAAGGTATACTCCGGAAGGGCCTCGTCGATGAGACGCAGTACTTCAATCTCGTATCCGTCCCATTCTCCCTTGTCGTCAATGAACTCCAGGGGATATTCGCTGGCTCTTCCTACAATCTTGATCACTCTGGCGCCGTCGGAAGATGCATCGCTCTGCACCTGTGTATCTGCTGCTGCCGTGTCCGCACTCTGTGCTCCGCCGCAGGCCGTAAGCCCCAGAATAAGTCCGATTGTGATACCGATCGTTGCTAATACGCTTTTTTTCATAACTTTTCTCCTTTTCTGTCATCTGATCATTTATGTTTCGTTACGTAAGATGACAGCAACAACAGACTTTCATGGATATTTCCTCCTTTCTCCAATACGGAGATGCCTTCCCGCAGAAGTACCCGGGATGCTTTCACTCCGACTTTCTGCACCAGCAGATATTCACAGTCACGGATCAGTCCGGCAAGGGCCGAAAGAGAAGATTCATCCTGACATCTTTTTCCGTTTCCGGCTTTGCACTCATGTGCTTTGTCCCCTTCCTCCTCCGGTATTCCCCTGTCCGCCGTCGCGTAACGGGTTTCCTTATAAAGAAATCTCTGTTCCGGTTTCAGGAATTCATAAACGTCGATCCGTGATAGTTCTCCGAATCTCACATCGCTTGTGATCCCGTCATCCGTTCCCACCGCTATTCTGAGCGGTCTTTGCAGCGTTTCGTTCACGTTCCGTTTCTCCATGGGTCAGATTGCTCACCGGATGCCTGTCGAACACGCCGGTATAGATATCCTCCAACAGTCTCAGGGCACCGTTATATCCCACATAGGTCTTGTTCAGGACCACCCCGTCGGTTACGGGCACACTGTGGAAGATCAGAATGTTATCCGTCTCCCGGGCAAGTTCCTTGTCCCAGCTACTGCCCACGATGAGGGATTTGGTCTGACGGATGGCGATCCGCTGCCGGATCAGATTCCTGATGATGGCATTATCCGGTTCCGCCACGATCCGGTCTTTCCATTCCTGATCCAGAGAAACCAGGTTCTCCTCGATCAGTTTCTTTGCGTCCTCCGTGGGAACATCGATATTGTAAAAGCCCTGAGGGATCATGCCCAACTCAGCAGTGCAGAATCGTGAGATTCCGAGGCCGTAGGCACTGTCATCCACCACATACAGATCGTAGGGCAGATAAGCGGCGTAATCGGAAAATACATCTCCCAGGGATACGAAATACCGCTTGTACCGTTTTTCCTCCGCCAGGATGAACTTCTCCGTAACTTCCCGATCAAGCTCCAGGGTGGAAGCCACTTCCCGCAGGAAAGCGGAGGTGTCTTTAAGACCCACCGGCAATACCGGCCAGTGCAGATAGGGAGTTCCGAACCGTCTCTGAAGGAGCTTGGCAGCTCCCAGTCCCACCCAGGGAGAGAGCACGATGTTCAGTTCCGCGTTGGGAATATCCTTCCATTCGGAGATTCCGGCACTTTCGTAGCCGAAAAGGATATTGACCTCAAGACCGATCCCCGTAAGGATCCTCCTGATCTCTTCCAGATCCCCTCTCCAGTAGGGATTCTGATTGGGTACCACGGAAAAGACATTCACCAGACCCTTCCGGACCCTGGGTTCCGAATCGGCAAGAAGCTGATCCAGGATCCCTTCCACCACGATGTTATGTCCTTTGTAATTGTTTCCCCGGAATCCCGAGGTATCCACACCCACCACCGGATGTTCCGGCGTGGAATGATCGATGGCCACCTGCTTGACGTCATCTCCCACGATACCGGCGGTGCAGCCCGCAAGTACCACGAAAAGGTCGGCCTTCATCACCTGAAAAGCACCTTCCAGCAGTTTTCCCAGTTTCTTTTCTCCGCCGAAGACCACTTCCGACTGGGAAGAGTTGGTACAGGGTATCTGTCCCCCTCCGCCGTAGCCTTCTCCCTGATATCCGGAACCGTTGGCCAGATAGGTAAACTGCCTCTGGGAGCATCCCGGACCCGCGTGGATCACGGGAATGGCACCGGGAATTCCAAGTACCGTCTGCTGTGCCCCCAGGGCGCAGGTAAATTTTGCTTCCTGTATGATCGTGCTCATAGATAATCAGCCTCCTCGTTAAGCCACCAGTCCGTATAGGGAAATTCATTGTATTCCGCAAGGGTGCCAAGCAGCCGCTTTGCCTTCAGAAGATCCCGGATCCTGCGTCCCGTAAGCAAAAGGCCGTCATATCCGGCACTGACGTTGATCTCTCCTTCAAAGATACTGGGGATCCCCAGTTTCCCTGCAAGGATGGTCATATTCATATGACGTACGATCAGGAAATCGGGCTTTACCTTCTTCAGGTGTTTGATCACCTCATAGGGCTGTTTGTTGCAGACGGTGACCTCGATATCCCCCGCCACATCGATCATCTCCTGCAGCGTGGATTCTTCCGGATCCCTGCCGTCCACCCGCATATCATGATGCAGGGTGGTCATGCCCACGATCTCAACCCCCAGATCGGAGACCAGGCTGCCCAGGTTATGGGCATAGGAATCTCCGGCGTAGATATAGACCTTCAGTCCCTTCAGTTCTTCCTTCAGGGCTTTCAGTTCGGGTTCGATCCGCTCATGTTCGGACCGGATCATCTCCTCCACGATATCTGATTTTCCGGTAAGGCGGGCGATCTCCCGGTACCATGCATCCGTCCAGGCGATCCCGTAAGGGGAAGGGGCATGTACTTTGGGTACCCCGAATTCCTCCTCCAGTACCGTGGTCACATAGGTTCCCAGGGTCTCGCAGACTTCCGTGGAGCAGGCCGCTTCCGCCATGCTGCGGAGACTGTCAATGTCTGCCAGAGGAACCAGGTAATTGGGCCGCAGTCCCAGTTTTGCCAGCATGGGGGTAAAGGTATCCGTCCCCAGGAAATTAAAGATATTCACCAGATCCGGCTGTTTGTTTTCCGTCTTTTTTACGATCTTACGCAGGATCCCGTGATAGCCCGCATCAAACCCCGTGGACCATGCCTTGGATTTGAAGCCCTCACAGAATACCGGTACGATGGGGATCCCGAGTTCCTCCGCCATCTCGTCCGCCACACTCTCGATGTCGTCCCCCACGATCCCTGCCGCGCAGGAAGACTGGATAAAAATGCAGGTGGGGGAGAACCGTTCATTTGCCAGAGTAATGGCATCCCGGAGTTTTTTCAGACCTCCGTAGATCGTGTCCTTTTCACTGATGTTGCTGCAGACGCTCTGTACATCAAAGGGCTCTATGCCTCTTGCGGCGGCTGCATTGTGGGTCGACTCGTTCTGAGCCGGGATATTGGCAAAGCATCCCATGGGGGAGTGGTAGACCACCGCCGAACCCCGTACATGATTGGTGACGGTCCCCGCGCACATCTGGGCACAGTCGCTGCACTGGGTAAAGCACCGGTCGGCTGCGGGTTTCTTCAATTGTCTGGAAAACTCCTGAAGCTCGCTGGCTTTGCCGTGAAAGGCCATAATGGATTTGAGTCGTGTGTCCCGGATCTCAACCTCGGCCGTGTTTGTTCCGTTTGCCATGATTTCCTAATCCCTCTTTCGTAAAGTAGTTTCACCTGATACCGGCTCAGATCTTGTAATCGTCCGCAAGATCCATCATGCCGTATTCCATCAGGATCTCTTCCAGCCGTTCCTGGGTCATGGGGGTGGGAATGGTGAAGTCTTCATTCTCGATCACCGCCTTGGCCAGGTTCCGGTATTCGTTGGCCTGATTGCAGTCGGGCTTATACTGGATCACGGTCTGCTTATGGATCTCCGCGTGCTGAACCACATTGTCCCGGGGAACGAAATAGAGAAGCTTTGTACCCAGTTCTTTGGAAAAGGCTCTCAGAAGATCCAGTTCCCGGTCCACATTACGGGAGTTGCAGATGATGCCTCCCAGCCGGACACCGCCGGTACGGGCATATTTTGCGATACCCTTGGAAATATTATTGGCCGCATACAGCGCCATCATCTCACCGCTGGCTACGATATAGATCTCCTTGGCCTTGCCTTCCCGGATGGGCATTGCAAAACCGCCGCAGACCACATCCCCCAGCACGTCATAGAAGACGAAATCCAGATCATCCGTATAGGCTCCCAGGTTCTCCAGCATGCCGATGGAAGTGATGATCCCGCGGCCTGCGCATCCCACACCGGGTTCCGGTCCGCCGGATTCCACGCATCTGGTCCCGCCGAAACCTTCCTTCATGATCCGGTCCAGGGAAACATCCTCTCCCTCTTCCCGGATGGTATCCAGCACCGTCTTCTGGGCAAGTCCTCCCAGCAGAAGCCTGGTGGAGTCCGCTTTGGGATCGCATCCCACCACCATGACTTTCTTTCCGTGTTCCGTAAGTCCGGCGGTCAGATTCTGGGTTGTCGTTGATTTACCGATACCGCCTTTCCCGTAAATAGCGATCTGTCTTAATTCTCCCATTGTTACACTTATCCCTTTCTTTCCTTTTCTTTTGATCTATGAAAAAAGTGCCTGTACCTTGCGGTATCGGACCATGCGATCCATTGCTTCGTCGATCCGGCCCGGCAACTCATAGCCTTCGATCCCGTATTGTGTCAGCGCCCTTAAGGCTCCCGGTCCGATCCGGGAAGCGATGAGACATCTGCAGTCCGCCAGTTTCAGAACATTGGTCTTTAGATGTTCATCGTCATGGGTCCCGCCCCCGCAGGCGGGGGCAACCCTTCTGACCTCCAGCAGATCCATCCGCTCTTCTTCCTCGATCTCGTAGATATAGAACTGGGATGCTCTGCCGAAATGCTGGTCTACGTCTTCTCCTGTTTTTGAGGCTACCGCCACGCGGTAACTGTTATCCATGTGAAAAAGGCTCCTTTTCCGCACCCATCCTTTTCTGATAGAGCATGGGTCCCAGCTCCGATACTCCCGGGACTCCCGCGGCATCCGCCCGGCAGTGCCTGCAGTGCCGGAATACTTCGATATATGCTCCCGCTCCGGTGCGGGCCCCGTCGATCTCTTCACAGGTGGGTGCCTTTTCCTCCCGAAGCTCATACTGGGGAATGAGGGGTATGATGTTGTACAGAACCGCTCCCGCTTCCGCAACGGTCTTTGCCACGGTAGGGATATGTTCCTTATTTACGGAAGGAACCAGGACGGTATTGACCTTTACCGTGATCCCGCCTTCGCTTACGCGGCGGATCCCGCTAAGCTGGTTTTCTATGAGGATTTCGGCAGCCTCCTCCCCCTCATAACGTCTGCCGTGATACAGAATGTATCTGTTCAGTTTTGCCTCTATGGCCGGGTCTACCGCGTTCACCGTTACCGTCAGGGTATCGATCCCCGCATCCAGGACTTCCTGCGCCCGTTCCTTAAGGAGCAGTCCGTTGGTGCTCATGCATTTGATGAGTCCCGGAAAGTGTTCTCCGATGAGACGGAAGGTCTCCAGGGCATGATCGGTTGCCAGAGTATCTCCCGGTCCCGCGATCCCCGCCACCTTAATGTCGGGACATAATTCCAGGGCTTTTTCCAGGATACCGATACTCTCCTCCGGGGTCAGGAGCTTTGCCGCCACCCCCGGCCGGTCCTCGGTATCATTGAACACCCTTTCGCAGAACCTGCAGCCGATGTTGCACCCGGGACATACGGGAAGGTGGATCCTTCCCGCATTGTTCCTGGGACTGCCGAAGCAGGGATGATCATTCTGCAGTTGGGCAAAACTGTTCCTCTTCATCCTCAGTTCGCAAACAGAGGGGTGGAAAGGTATCTGTCACCGGAATCCGGAAGGAGAACTACGATGTTCTTCCCCGCATTCTCGGGTCTTGATGCCAGGATCCCTGCTGCCTTCAATGCCGCACCGGAGGAGATCCCCACCAGGATCCCTTCGCTTACCGCGAATGCCTTACCTTCCGCAAAAGCATCCTCGTTCTCGATGGGAATGACTTCGTCATAGACTTTGGTATTCAGCACATCCGGTACGAATCCGGCACCGATACCCTGGATCTTGTGAGCGCCCGCCTGTCCCGTGGAGAGCACTGCGCTGGTCTTGGGCTCTACGGCTACGACCCGGACGTTGGGATTCTTTTCCTTCAGATATTCGCCTACACCCGTAATGGTTCCGCCGGTACCTACACCGGCAACAAAGATGTCCACCTTGCCGTCGGTCTGTTCCCAGATCTCGGGACCCGTGGTCTCCTTATGTACCTTGGGATTGGCGGGATTAACGAACTGCCCCAGGATCACGGAACCGGGGATCTGTTCCTTTAATTCTTCGGCCTTTGCAATGGCCCCCTTCATGCCCTTGGCTCCTTCCGTCAGTACCAGTTCCGCACCGTATGCCTTTAACAGATTACGGCGCTCCACGCTCATGGTATCGGGCAGGGTCAGGATCGCCTTATAACCTTTGGCAGCCGCAACGGCCGCAAGTCCGATCCCCGTATTTCCGCTGGTGGGCTCGATGATGGTGGCACCTTCTTTGATCAGTCCCTTCTGCTCCGCATCCTCGATCATGGCCAGAGCGATACGATCCTTAACGGATCCGGCGGGATTTAAATACTCCAGTTTCGCATAAATGTTTGCTCCCGTGATGCCTGCCTTTTTGCTGTAGGCATTCAGTTTGAGGATCGGTGTCTGTCCGATCAGTTCCAGTGCGCTTTCATAGATCTTACCCATAGTTGTAAACCTCCTTAATAAAAAATGATCCCGGGTGATGTTCTCCCGGGCAATTGACCTGTTACCTGCTTTGTTTCACAAATTCTGGTATCGGGACGCATGATCCTATAGATCGAAGGCCCCGGTCATACAAGCTGCCCGGTATTTCGATCTGCAACAACAGAACATCCATGTTACGTTGGGATTCAGGATTGCTTTCATGTTCCTTCTCCGTATCCGATCCCGCCCTTGCGGGACCACCTGTTCTTCAAAGCAAATTTATCATACTGCTATCCGCCTACTGTGTCAATAGGTTTTATGAAAAAATTTTTTACTTTTTTGTTCTGCTTGTAAAACCCTCTGTTTTACTGGCTTTTCGCGCTGTTTTTGTTTTCGCTTTTTCGTTTCTTTTTCAAATGAAGGGTTGTATCACCCATTTACCTTGTGGTACAATAGGCGAGTCAAAGGGGAGGAGACAGAAAGGAATACCTATGATTTCGACAAGAGGACGTTATGCGCTCCGGGTCATGATCGACCTTGCGGAGCATGAGAACGGAAGTTACATTCCGCTGAAGGATATCGCGGAACGCCAGGAGATCTCCAAGAAGTATCTGGAGATCATCGCCAAGGACATGGTGGCAGGCGGACTGCTGACGGGAATCAGCGGCAAAGGCGGAGGCTACAGACTCTGCCGCAAGCCGGAAGCCTATACCGTAGGTGAGATCCTGGAACTCATGGAAGGATCCTTATCCGCGGTTGCCTGTCTCGTGGACAAAAGCTATGACTGTCCGCGGAAATCCTTCTGCCCCACCCTGCCCATGTGGCAGGAATATGACGAGATGGTCCATCACTTCTTTTACCAGAAGCGCCTGAGTGATTTCGTCACGAAATAAAGGTTTTGATATTCATCTTTTTTCTGCGGAGGGTGACCGTTACGGCACCCTCCGTATCCGTTCTTAAGATCTTTGTTCCCGAAAAGGTAAGGCGGTCAAGAAGTTCTTTATGGGGATGTCCGTATGCTCCTTCGAATTCACAGGAGATCACGGAGACCCGGGGCCTGATCAGGGACAGGAATCCCTCCGGTGTGGAATTCCCGGAGCCGTGGTGGGCCACCTTCAGCAACGTCACCCCTTCTTCCTGCTGCCGAAACAGTTCCGGGTGCTTTGCAAGATACTCCGTCATCTTCTTTTCTCCCATTCCTTCGATATCTCCCGTAAACAGTTCCGTGCAGTTTCCGTAACGCATGAGGAGGCAGAGGGAGGACTCGTTCATCTCACGGGTCTTAAGGTTTTCTTCGGGCCACAGACAGGTAAAGGACATGTCCCTGTCGGGAAAAAGCTCCTGCCCCTTATGGACAAATCTTACGGGGATCCCCTTTTCCTCCGCTCTGTCCATGATCTTTTGAAAACCTTCGTCCCGGCATGCTTTGGCAAGAGACGGCAGGAGGAGCAGATCGATGCGGATCCCTTCCCGGGGACCGTATTCCATCAGTTCCAGGATCCCGTTTACGTGATCTTCGTCGGAATGGGTAAGAAGGACGGCATCGATCCCGGATACGCCCCGGTATTTCAAAAAGGGAAGGATCCGGTATTTCCCCACCTCCTTTACGGAGGAGGATCCTCCGTCGATGAGCATCACCGTATCCTTTGACCGCAGAAAGATCCCGTCTCCCTGTCCCACATCCAGAAAGGTGGTCTCCGCCCCGGGACGTATCCTTACAAGAAGGATCAGAACGGCCATGCCTGCCACTGCCCATCTTCCCCGTAAAAGCAGTTTCTTTCCCCAAAGACAAAGGAAGATCAGGATCAGCAGATAGCATACGATCTGAAATCCTCCGGGTTTCCCCGGTGTCAGGAACTTTCCGGGCAGGGAATCGAAAAAGGAGGAGACCCCTTCCATGAGGCCGATGATCCCCACCACGGCTATCCGGGGGAAAAAGCAGAGGGAAGGACTGATCTTTCCCAGCAGAAGAAGGAGAAATCCGGCAGGTACCAGAAGACTCATGACCGGGATCACCATAAGGTTCACCAGAGAGGCATAGACGGGAAACCGGAAGTCGAACCACAGATAGAGGGGAAGGAGGATCACACACATCATGGCGGAGGATCGGAGGGTCCTTACAAAAACCGGCTCCTTTTTTCCCCTTTGGTCAAGGACCGGCCCCAGGAGAAGGATGCCTCCCACACAGCCGAAGGAATAAGCAAAGCCCGTATGAAACAGAAGCAGAGGATTCCCTCCAAGGATGAGGCAGGCAGTCAGAGACAGGGCCGTTAAGGGATCATAGGTACGTCTGATCATGACGGCTCCCATGGATAAGACAAACATGAGCACCGCCCTGACCGTGGAAACCGAAAACCCGGTAAGGATCCCGTAGGAGAATACCAGACAGGAGGATAAGAGAGCTCCGGGGCGCATGGGAACTCCCATCCTGCGAAGGAGGCGGAAACATCCCATGCCCAGGATGGAGATGTGCAGAGCGGAGATACTTAAGATATGAGCGATGCCGCTGCGGCTGTAAAGAGACCGGAGTTCCTCCCCGATCTGTCCCTTTTCTCCCAGCAGTACGGTCTTCATGACGGATGCCTCATGCTCCGGAAGCATCCCCGTAAGTTCCCGGTCCAGGTCCAGTCTCAGGCGGAAAAGCATATCTCCCGGCCGGTCATAACCGCCCCGGGGATCTTCCCTCACCGTTCCCCCTGAGATCCCGAATACGATCTTCCCTGTCCGGTAATAGAGCAGAGCATCAAACTGTCCCGGATTCGTGGGGTTTTCAAAGGCAAAGGCTTTGCCCTCCACCGTAACGCTGCTGCCCATCCGGGGAAGCTCCTTTTCCGGGATCCCTTCGGTATAGACGATGACCCTGAAATCCTCCGGATCAAAACCTGCGGATCTTACGGCTTCTTTCCCCTTTTCAAAACCGTCCTTATCCGGAAAAAAGGCATGTTTTAAGTAAAGGACGATCTGTTCCATACCCTCCTTCTTCCGTATTTCGATCTTTTCCGTACGGCCGCATACCGAAACATGCTCCCCGTCCAAAGACGCGCAGCTAACCCTGTCAAGATCCTTCTTCAGGACTTCCGCCCGGATACATAAGAAAATGAATAAAACAAGACATACCAGACTTAACGGTCTCTTCATGAAATTGTGACCCGCAATCGGCAATCACAATATATCATGGATCATATACGAAAGGCAAGAACTTTTATTCCACGATCTCCAGATTCCGCTCAAAGGGATTGTTCAGAGGGATCTTTTCCAGATACACCACATTGCTGTCCCCGTTGACGGAGATCATAACCTTATTCACTTTGGGCAGGGAGACCAGAGAATTCACCACGGAATAGATCACGATCTCCGGCTGCACCGGATAATACTGGATCAGAAAAGCGGAATCGAAGTTTACATAACATATCCCGTCAGTCACGGTGGTGGAGATCACCTTGACAGAGGGATTCAGAGCGGGATAGGCATCCTCACTCTCCTTCAGGCCTGAAACCAGTTCCTCCGCTACCAGCCGGTCCAGGGAAATGTTGCTGCTGTAGACCACGGTCCTTTTTACCTCTCTTAAGGCATCCCCGTCCTCGTTGGCAAAATACAGGGTCAGTTCCGTCTGTTCGTAGGCATTGATCTCATGTCCCGCATTCAGGATAAACTGCTCCCCGTTCATGACACCCACGGGAGTACCCTGGGCATCCGTCAGCGGTTCCCCTTCCACGGTGAAGCTGACTCCGTCCACATCCGGCAGCTGGGTCAGGGTACGGACGATAGCCGCCCGGTCCAGGATCTCGGTGACGGGATCCAGTTCCCGGTATGTGCCGGTAAAGTCAAGCATCAGCTGCCTGTCCGAGAGAGAAAAGGAATTCAGAGAGACCGTGCCGCCGATGGGCGGTGTATATTCCAGTTTGTCCGAAGGAGTCTCCAGATCGGAAAGCAGCCTTCTTACCCAGTCTTCGCCTCCCTCGGGATCCTCCGTAAGGGCAACCGGATAAAGACCCGTTCCTTCCCGGTTCACGTAATAGATCATATTCTGCGGGGAGGGTTCCCCCGTTTCCTTTGCGCAGCCTGCCATCATGCAGATGACAAGCAGCAGCACCGGGATCCTTCTTTTCATCCCTTTCATGAATCAATCCCCTTTTCGGCTTTCAACGGAATCTTTACGGTAAAGGTACTGCCTTCCCCTTCCGTGCTTTCCGCACTTAATACACCTTTATGCAGCGCCACCGCTCCCTTTGCGATGGCAAGGCCCAGTCCCGTTCCCCCGATCTCCCGGGAGTGGGACTTGTCCACCCGGTAGAAACGCTCGTAGATCATGGACAGGTCTTTTTCCGGGATCCCGATCCCCGTATCGGCAACGACGATGGTAAAGAACTGGTGATCCGCATCGATGGTCACATTAACGGTTCCGCCGGGTCTGTTGTATTTAATGGCATTTTCGATGAGGTTCGTCAGTACCAGGGAGAGCTTCACCTCATCCGCATCCGCCGTCACTTCCCTGTTGGCGTAAAGCGTCAGTTCCACATCCGCCTTTCTGGCGATGGGTCTCATCCGCTTCAGGATGGTCTCGGACAGCGCATTGATATTCACCTGGGAGATGTTGAGTTTGGAGGCACCCTTTTCCAGGCGCACAATGGCCAGCAGGTCATTGATGATCTTGTCTTCCCGTTCGATCTCCTCCGTAATGTCCGTCATGAATTCCCGGTAGAGTTCCGCGGGGGCATCCGGCTGGGCGTTCAGGGAGTCCGCCAGCACCTTCACGGAGGTCAGGGGGGTCTTCAGCTCATGGGACACGTTGGCCACGAATTCCTGTCTGGATTCGTCCATGGTACGGATCTTGAAAAGAAGTTTGTTAAAGGAGGAGACGATATGCTCGGTCTCCAGATAGTCCCGGGCTTCCACCGGGTTGTAGGACATGCCGTACTGGATATTGCTGATCTGATCGGACACGCGGTCAAAGGGACGGACCAGGACGATGGAGAGAATGACCGCCAGTACCCCCACCACGATATCCAGGATCACGCCGATAATGACGGAGCGATCGTTTAAGATCTCCAGGGTGGCCATGATGGTATCGGTGGAGACGGAGGTCAGCAGCACGCCCCGGACGAATTCATCCGGCTGTGCGGGATCCTCGGAGGGATTGGGGACGGTCTCGATAATGGGTACCGTGATCTCGATAAACCCGTTCACCTTGTCGTAATTCACGGATCCCGTGCCCTTCAGACACCGTACCACTTCCTCGGAGACCATGGTCCTGCCTTCGCTCATGCCGTAGGTATCCTTCACGATCTTTAAGTTGCTGCCGATGACCATAACCCGTCCGTTATAGAGATTGGACAGGAGTCTCAGTTCCGCGTTGATGACTTCCGAAGAAGGATCGGAAAAGAAATGATAGGTGATGAGATGATTGGCCAGGATGGACAGCTGGGTCTGGGCATCCTGGGTACGCACCCTGATGGCGCGCTCCTCATATCCGTTCAGAAAGCTGTGCCTGACAACGGTCCCGGGGATGATCCCCACAAGTACGATAATGAGAAACAGGCGGAGCTTCAGGCTCCGCCAGAATTTAAGTTTCCGCATAGTAATATCCTACGCCCCATTTTGTATGAACATAGGAGGGGTCGGAGGGGTTTTCCTCCACTTTTTCCCTGAGACGTCTGATATGAACATCCACGGTACGGGCATCTCCCGGATAATCCGCACCCCAGACCAGTTTCAGCAGAGCGTCCCGGGAATAGATCTTATTGGGATCCTTCACCAGAAGTTCCAGAAGTTCGAATTCCTTGGCGGTGAGATTGATCTCCCGGTCCTTTACATAGACCCTGCGGCTGTCGGAATAAAGCCTGAGGTCGCCGCTCTGGATCAGGGCGGAGGATGCGTTCTTATCCTTTAAGGAACGGGACCGGCGCATGATGGCCTTCATCCTGGCTTTCACCTCCAGGATGTTGAAGGGCTTGACGATATAATCGTCCGCACCGTAATCCAGCCCCAGGATCTTATCCATATCCTCACTCTTGGCGGTTAGCATGATGATGGGAACATCGGAAAATTCGCGGACCGCCCTGCAGACCTCGAATCCGCTGATCTGGGGCAGCATCACGTCAAGAAGCACCAGATCGTAGGCATTGTTCCGGATCAGTTCCAGCGCTTCCGCACCGTCATAGGCGCAGTCCACCTCCATGCCGTCCTGCTCCAGGGAAAAACGGATCCCTTTCACGATCAGTTTTTCATCATCCACTACCAGTATCTTTTCCGCCACTTATCTTTCCTCAGATCTAAGTCAGTTCACCGTGATCCCGTCCCGGATCTTTGCAAACATGCCTTCCTTGATCCCTTCCACCATCATGATCTCTTCCACGGTGGAAAAGGGACCGTTCTTTTCCCGGTATGCCATGATCGCTTCCGCTCTGGTCTTTCCCACTCCCGTCAGGGTCATGAGTTCCTCCTCCCCTGCCGTGTTGATATTGACCAGTCGGGTCGATCCTTCGGAAATGTCCGGAACCGGGACTTTTCCCTCTTCCGCTTCTTCCCGGGAAGGCACATACACCTTCATGCCGTCTGTAAGGACTCCCGCAAGATTCAGATAATCCTCCGCAGCATCCTCCGCAAATCCGCCGGAGAGTTCCACGGCTTCATAGATCCTGCTGCCTTCCGTAAGGGTGTAAACCCCGGGATGCACCACGCTGCCGCAGACATGTACCAGGATCGTCCCGACTTCCGTCTCTTTCGCCGGTACCGTCTCTTCCGGACCGGGTGTGGTTTCTTCCCCGGACTCCTCTTCCGTACCCGACAGGATCTCCCCTGACGGCTCCGTGAGGATCAGCGTCTCTTTGCCTCTCTCTCCAAGGCTCAGAAAGCCGAAGATCATGGCCGGGATCAGGATCAGCACCGACAGAACGATCTTTCCTTTATGTTTCATCGCTATCCTTTCCGAAACTGCCGGAAAGGCTCCTTAAGCGAACTTATTCTCCTTCTTCGTCCTCCTGGGACCTTGCCTCGTTGATGAGGGCTTCCTCATCCAGGTATTCCATCTCCTGGGTCTCTTCTTCCAGCAGGATGGGATCCAGGATCACCTTCTCTCCTCTGGTCTGGTAGATCATCTGCTCCGCCAGGACCTTCAGGGTCTCGTTGGCATCCTCGCCGTCCCAGATCTGGGCAAAAGCGGCTTCCAGCTGAACCCAGAGATTGCTGGTCTCCATCATCTTAGGCATGGGGATGGAGAATTCGAATTCCTCGACAAACTTATTCAGGGCCTCGTTCTCGTAGGTCATGTCTTTTGCCGCAGACAGCTTGCCGGTCTTGCCGTAAAGTTCCCCGGCGTACTCCGAAGTCATGAACCGGGCAAAATCCCGGGCCACATCCCCGTGGGTGGAAAAAGGATTTACCGCCACGCAGTTCACCGTGGAAAGGGATCTGGTTTCTAGTTCCCCGTTCATGTCCGGGATCAGGGCAACCCCGTATTCATAGGGAAATTCCCCGTCGGCCTTTGCCTGTTCCAGGGTTGCCACCACATCCGTGGTGGCGATGGTAAATACGATCTTTCCTTCCACAAACTCCCGGATGATCCCGTCGTAATCGATATCCGAGGTATCAATGGAAAAATAGTTGTTCAGTTTCTGATATTCTTCCAGGGCGCGGATGGCATTTTCATTGTAAATGTCCAGGATCCCCTTGTCCCAGCCCTGTTCTCCGCCGACTTTGATGGCATCTCCCAGGAAGAAGTAATTATAGAAGATATCCGTAACATCCCATTTTAAGAAGGCTTCCACGCCCTCCGGAGCGGTATAGCCGTCCGCCAGGGAAGTGATCCCCGCCATGGTCACCGGAATGATCTCGAGAGCCCGGGCGCTGATGTCGGCTTCCTCGTATTTGCTCTCATCCAGGAATCCGTCCTCATCGGGAGGTTCCTCTCCCGCATCCTCATTGCCTTCTTCCGCGATCTCTTCCCGCATCAGGGAGGTGACCGCCATGTCCCTTAAGTAATCTTTGTTGTAGATGAGGGCCGTGGTCTCGAAGCAAAGGGGGTAGGCTACGGGCTTATCCTTATAGGAAACGGCATTGATGGCCGTGTTCAGATAAAGATTGCCGAAATCATCTTCCGTTCCCACCTGATCCGCAAGTCCGGCAAGGTAAGCCCTGCCCAGAGCGTCATTGCTGATCACATAAAGATCCGGGATATTGTGATCGATGGTCTCCCGGTTCACGGATTCCAAATAATCCAGTCCCGATCTTAAGACCGGTATGATCCTGGTGCCGTGGGTCTCGTTGTAGGCCACCGCGGCACTGCTGATATAAGAGGTCATCACCTCGTCCGTATACCACAAATAGACCGATTCCTTGTCATAGGAAAGGGTGTCGGAGGCGGAATCCGGATCCGTCGGTTCGGTATAAAGCGGGAGATATTTCCCACTAAGGATCGCGCCCGCACAAAGGAGCAGTACGAGCAGCACAGACAAAAGACGTTTCTTCATGCAAGAGCATCCATGAGGATCCGGAGCATCTCATCCACGTCCCCTTCTCCTGCAATGAGCGGGGGAACGAAACGGATGATATTGGTTCCGGCATTGATCAGGATCAGGCCCCGGTCCATGCAGGCTTTGATGATATCCCCTACGGGAACCGTGAATTCCAGACCCTGCATGAGTCCGATTCCCCGGTGCGCACAGATCCTATCGTCCTTTTCCTTTAATTCTTCCAGTTTCGCATACAGATAATCGCCGGTCTTCTTCACGTT
>JAEEGL014581337.1_pt1 | contig 32218 bp, 24 predicted proteins | sample 9134231 | NCBI WGS metagenome assembly JAEEGL01 (sample SAMN16246548, study PRJNA631951) | gut metagenome | biome: gut microbiome; feature: rumen; material: fiber-attached | host: Bos | place: Iran: Karaj | collected 2018-10 | reverse complement strand
GTTCACTCGCTTGCAGCTCGCTCCAGTAACGAATTCGCGCATTCATTCCAATTCGACTTCGTCGAAGGAATGCGCTCACTCCTGATTCACTTTCTCACGAAATGCGCAGCAGAGTGCGCATTTCTGTCTGAACAGTAACCTTTTTCCATGCCTGTTGACCAACTATGACTACAGGTAATTTACACACATTTAAGGACTTGTCCAACTATGCCTTCGCAATTTCAGTCACATTTAACTTTTTTCTTGGATTTCAGCTCATTTAAGTGACAGGTATCTTCTAACTTCACTTTTTTCTTAGGGACCATCAAATAAAAGTTATGCATTCTTGGCAATACATAGCAACTCGTCACTTGTATTTTAAAAGTCGGTAAAAAAAGTTACGAAAATTCTCGTTTTTTCACTTTTTTCATAGGAAATCGTTTATATAAGTGAGTTCAGAGAGCCTCCATAGCCCTCAACATCACTTTTCCTATGTATTCCTCCAAATAAAAGTGAAAAAATCCCGTTTTTCATAACTTAAATTTGAAGAAATCAAATAAAAAGTGAATAAATCGACCTCAGCATGATTTCACATAACTTTTATAGAGCATACCTCAGATAATAAGTGATAAAGACTATCCTCAGCATGAATCACATAACTTTTATAGAACAAATCAATGATAAGAAGTGAAGAGAACACCCACCGTATGACCGCTCATAACTTTTATAGAGCAAACCATAGATAAAAAGTGACGTAAACAACCACATCATTCCCGCAGCACGGACTCCATAACTTCTATAGAGCAAATCGCCGAAAACAAGTTCGCAGATACCAATTCGAGCCTCATGATTACTCCATGATTTCCTCATGACTCCCCTATAATCTCCCATGATTTCTCTATCACTTCTCATATCGCAAATTAACCCCCTGTAACCCCATCAACAATCCGCCTTAAACGCCCAAATTTGCGCAAACAAATAGTGCAATTTCCTGGCAAATGTGCGAAAATATATGATGATGCAGGGAAGAAATGTCACAATATGTGCATGTTTACATGCTAAGTATTGTGACATTGCGCCCCTTAACAAATATGAGGAATTAGTGTCTTCGACACTGAAAAAGCTTTAACGTATGAAAGGAGTTTATTATGGGACTTTTACAGGCAGCACTTGTTGCTGGCGGCAGTGTACTTGCTGACCAGTGGAGAGATTATTTCTATTGTCCGGCGCTTCCAAACGAGGTACTTCTTACAAAGGGAGTAAAAAAGGCTGGAAAGGGCAATGAGAACATCATTTCAAATGGTTCTATCATCGCAGTTAATGAAGGCCAGTGTATGATTCTTGTTGATCAGGGACAGATCACTGAAATCTGCGCAGAGGCAGGCGAATTCGTATATGACGTATCTTCCGAGCCTTCAATCTTTTATGGCGATCTTGGCGAAAACATTCTTGCATCCTTCAAGGAATTTGGAAAACGTGTTGGATTCGGCGGATCAGCAGCCAAGGATCAGAGAGTTTATTTCATCAACACAAAGGAAATTCTTGGAAACAAGTACGGTACAGTAAATCCTGTTCCTTTCCGTGTTGTTGATACTAATATAGGTCTTGATATGGACGTTTCCATCAAGTGTCACGGCGAGTTCAGCTACAAGGTAGTTGATCCTGTTCTATTCTACAAGAACATCTGTGGCAATATCGATGGCGAATTCAGAAAAGACCGCATTGAGTCACAGCTTAAGAGCGAGCTCCTTACAGCTCTTCAGCCAGCATTTGCAAAGATTTCAGAGATGGGCATCCGTTACAGTGCTCTTCCTGGACACACAACAGAGATTGCTGACGCTCTTAACGAGGTTCTTTCCAAGAAGTGGAAAGATTTCTACGGAATCGTTATTTCAAGCTTTGGCGTAAGCTCAGTTACAGCTTCTGAAGAAGATGAAAAGACTATCAAAGAGCTCCAGAGAGCAGGCGCTCTTCGCAATCCTAACATGGCAGCAGCTACAATTGCCAGTGCTCAGGCCCAGGCTATGCAGGACGCTGCAAACAACACTGCAACCGGTCCTATGATGGCTTTTGCAGGAATGAACATGGCTCAGCAGGCAGGCGGCATGAATGCAGGTCAGCTCTTCCAGATGGGCGCTCAGCAACAGCAGGCTCCACAGATGGCTCCAGCAGGCGTAGCATGGACATGCTCTTGCGGTGCTCCTAACAGCGGAAACTTCTGCACTAACTGCGGCAAGCCAAGACCAAATGCAAACTGGACATGCTCTTGCGGCAATGTTAACAATGGCAATTTCTGCACAAATTGCGGATCACCAAGACCAAGCTGCTAACGCAGCTCGGCTTTTGGGGCGATAATTATAATTGCTTCGCAATGATCGCCCCTCACCCCTGAATCATGTTATCACGAATCCCGCAGCAAGTGCGTGATTCTGATGGCAATACAACGATATCGAGGTAACAATCTCAAAGGAAAAACATAATGGCTTTACAAGAATATGAATGCCCCGCCTGTGGCGGGGCAATGGAATTTAACCCTAAGACACAGAGACTTAAATGTCCCTACTGTGATTCTGAGTTTGATGTAAAAGACTACGTTGCTAACCACAACTCAAACAGTGAAGGCGAAGCCGTTGAAAGTGATGGCTCCGATAATAATGACCATTCAGAGCCTCTTTTTATCTACAAGTGCGGCTCCTGCGGAGGTGAAATCCTTGCCGCAGAATCCCTTGGCTCTACCAAGTGCCCCTTTTGCAGCAACAACGTAGTAGTAAAAGAAAAATTCACAGGGAAATTCAGCCCGGACTACATCATCCCTTTCAAGCTGACAAGGGAAGATGCCATGGAAACCTACAGAAAACACGTCAAGTCCAAGAGGCTTGTACCAAAGGTTTTCCTTAACGAAAACCACGTAGATGAGCTTAAGGGGATCTATGTCCCTTTCTGGCTCTACAGCGCCACAGAAAGCTTCAGCGGACAGTATGAGTGTACCAAGGTTCGCACCTGGTCTGACAGCAAGTACAACTACACCGAGACCAAGTATTACGATGTAGTAAGACAGGGAACCGAGGATTTTGCCAACGTGCCTGTTGACGGTTCCAAGGAAATGCCCGATGATCTGATGGAATCCCTTGAGCCCTTTGACACCAGTACCATGGTTCCTTTCAACATGGGTTATCTGGCTGGTTTTCTTGCAAACAAATACAATGTTGATGCAGAAACAGACAAACCACGTGCTATGCAGAGAATGCGAAATTCTGTCATAGAAGATTTCAAAAAGACAATCAACCAATACAGCTCTGTCCGTCCTATAAACGAGAATGTTGGAACTGTCTCAAGCAACCACAAGTATGCCCTTTACCCGGTGTATATCCTTAACACCAGCTGGAAAGGGACAAATTATCTGTTTGCTATGAATGGACAAAGCGGAAAATTTGTGGGAAATCTTCCATTTAGCATTACGCAGGCGCTCAAATACTACATTCCAATCGCGGCTATCAGTTCCCTTGTGGCATTTATAATTTACTATCTTTTTATTTAAATCATCAGGAAAACTTAACAATATGAAAATGAAACCTTTGATCAATATAAAAAAATATTTTGCAGCCTTTCTTCTTTGTTTGATTGCTGTAGTTACCGTACTTCCCGCCAAAACAGCTTATGCCTTTGACGACGAAGACGCGTTATGGGACGAATATTCCATGCCTTCAAGCAGGCAAAAGGAAAGGCTCTATGATCAGGCAAACCTTTTGTCCTACGATGAGCAGCAGGATATATTAAAAAAGCTGGATGCAATAAGCGAAAAACATCAGTGTAATTTTGCCATTCTTACTGTAGACAGCCATACCGGTCCAATTCAGGATTTTGCTGATGATTACTTTGATTACAACGGTTTCCAGGCTGATTATAATGGAACCGGAATCCTGTTCATGCTCAGCATGGAAGACAGAGAGTATGCCTTTTCTACCTGCGGAAATGGTATCGGCGCATTTACTGATTACGGTCAGGAAAAAATAATAGGCGAAATAGGTCAATACCTTGGAAATGATGACTATTACACAGCTTTCAACAAATACATTTCCCTCTGCGACACATACTTTTCTTATTACGAGGATGGAAATGCAGTAGATGTCGGCGTATCTGTCAGGTCCTCCAGCGATATATTTAAAGCAGGTATTGTATGTCTTATTATTGGAATGGTAATCGCTCTTATCGTTGTTGGTATAATGGCAGCTCAGTTAAAAAGCGTTCATGCCAACTCCAGCGCAACAGGCTATCAGGATCATAACGGCATCATACTTGATGTTCACAGAGACACCTTCATAAGAGCCAATACCACAAGAACCCGCAGAGTTGAAAACGAAAGCTCCGGCAGATCCGGAGGCGGAAGCTCCGTTCACATCTCAAGTTCAGGCTCATCCCACGGCGGAAGCCATGGTCATTTTTAAGTGCATATTTTTGCTTTAAGCTGTATACTATAATCAGCATAACTGTAGGAGGCTGCACCTTAGTGAGTACAAAGGACAGAATAAAAGAGTCAATTATGACTCTACTTGCCATTCTGCTCCTGGCGTCAACAATTACCTTTCTGGGAGCAAATGTCTTTAAATCACCCCAAAGAGCAAAGATAATTCAGCTGAACAACAGCTGGACTATTAGTAATGCAGACTCCTCCTACACCGCTGATGATCTTTCTACTGTAAACACCGGCGTCATCAACAAAGGGGAAACCCTTACCATAAGCCATGACCTTCATGACTACAATATCTTTCCAGCTTCAATCAATTTCAAAACAATCCTTTCAAGTGTAAATGTTTATTTAGATGACACTCTGATTTATTCCTTCGGCGACTCATATGTAGAAAATAATCAGATGCTTCCTAAAATTCAGCACTTTGTCGCCCTTCCTAAGGATTATCCCGGCAAAACTCTTTCAATTGAAATAACAGGCCAGGAAAACAATGCTTTTTCAGGGCTTTCTGATGTTATATTAGGTAATCAGGAGGATCTTGCAAGATTCTTTCCTCAGAAAAATCGCCTTCCTCTGTGTATAGGCGTATTCCTTGTATATTTTGGCTTTGTCCTGATGATTGCATCACCCTTCTTTTCACTTGGCAACAACCCTGACTACAGCATCGCCCTGAGCGGTCTTGTTTCTACCCTCATGGGCGCCTATATTCTTGCATTCAATGATCTTTTCTGGATGTTTACCGATCAGCCTGCTTTCTATACCTTCATAGAATATTTTTCTCTATACACCATACCTGCTGCTATTTTGGCTTACCTTACTGCAGCCAAGCAGATTCCTAACAGAAAAATAGGTACTGCATTGTGGATAATAAACCTTGGATTTTCAGTTATTACCACCTTTTTACATGTTCTTAACATAATTCATATTTGTCACTTTGTATCAGTTCTCCACCTCATAGCACTGACAGAAGGACTGTTTGTTATAGTAAGCCTTATAATCACAATGATTCGCAGGCACAAAGCCAATGCCACCCTCAGGCAGTCACTTTCCACTGCGATCCTTATTCTTGGACTTATTCTGTTTCTTGTTTGCTCCATCATAGACATAATTAAATATAATATTGTGAAATTTGCAGCGGGAGAGGCCGCTACTAATATAGATTTCATGACAGTTGGATCCCTTATCTTTATCTTTTCCCTTGTTATGAACTATTTCTTCCATTGCATCGAATATATCAGCGAATCCGATATTCAGCAAAAGCTTGAAGGTCTTGCTTATACCGACTCATTAACAGGACTTGCCAACAGATCAAAATGCGAACTGTCCCTTGCGGAGCTTTCAGGAGACTATACCATCATCAGCATAGATTTGGATTATCTGAAATATACCAACGACAACTACGGTCATATTGTAGGCGATAAGCTTCTTAGCGGCTTTGCGTCTATTCTGACCAACAGCTTTACCGATGCATATCTCATTGGAAGAATGGGTGGCGATGAGTTTATCGCAATACTCCCCTTCGTGGATGAAAGCAGAACAGAGCGTGAGCTTGCCTGCTTTACTGATCTTATGAAATACAGAAACACTCTTGAAACTAACATTAAATACTCTGCTTCATATGGTACTGCCACAAGCAAGGATAAAGCCGTAGCCAAAAACCTTACAGCACAGAACGTCTACCTGCTGGCCGATACCCGCATGTACCAGATGAAAAAGAGCCATCACAGGCAGTCTCTTGGAAGACTCTATAATGACCTTATCGGCAACATGGAAAAAGAGGGAGGTGAAGACAATGAAAAATAAGTCCCTACTCCCATTAGCCCTTTCGCTACTCATAACTGCAATTATAGTTTTCCTTTGCCATATTATCATAACCTTTACTCCTACTTCCCCGGAAAAGAAATTGGATGAAGGCTGGCATATGACTATAGGAAATGAGGAATATGATAACGTCAGACTTTCAAAGTTATATGAGACAAGAAGTCAGAGACTAACACGAAATGATTTTATTTCCCTGACCATTACTCTTCCGGATTTGGGAGAGCTTGATACCCCGGCCATTATTTTCCAGAGCAGATATACTACCGTAAAATGCTATCTTAACGACGAGGAAATATACAGCTTTGGTCAAAAAGCTTTTTTGAATGGCGATTTTACAGGGAAAATGTATCACATAATCACTCTTGATCCAGACTATGCAGGAAAAGAGCTTAAAATCAATATGATAGTTGCCGAAGAGAACGCCTTTACCTACCTCACACCTGTTATCCTTGGCAATCATATGGACATAGCTATTGAATTTGCTAACAAGAATGCTCTCGTAATAGCAACAGGAATCTTCGTGTTTATTTTCGGCGTATCCTTCCTTTTCATCGCCCTTGTCTTTGTTACATTTGTACCCGAGGTAAAGAGCCTTCTTTTCAGCGCACTGTTCTGCATGAACCTGGGCGCTTGGCTACTGTCCTATTACAACATTTTGTCACTCTTTATTTACACTGAACTGGAGACTCAGCTTGAATACTTTACCATGTATCTGATTGTACCGTACTGCTACCTTATCCTTTACTACATACAGGATTTAAAACGTAACAGAATGTACATCACCATGATGCTGATAAGCTCTGCAATACCTGCAATTCAGTACCTGCTTCATTATGCATTCAACATTCACCTTCGGACTACGTTGCCTATATATCACCTTAATGGCCTTATAGGCTTCCTTGTAATATGCTTCTATGCTCACAAGAATTTCAAGGAAAAAAACATTTCATCTATGAACAAAACCCAGATGACTGGCCTTGTTTTCTACTCAATCGCAGAGGTGCTGCACCTTGTTATCTACGTTTTGGACAAGATGCATTTTGGAACAATAGAATATGCAAACAGAATAATCATCTGCTCAGGCTGCATAATATTTACACTTTGCCAGCTTTCTACCTACCTGATGTACATAACGGATTCCTATGCAAGAAAGCAGGAAAATGCATCTCTAAGTCATTTGGCCTATGCAGACGGTCTTACCAATCTGCCTAACCGTGCCAAGGCAGATACAATCATGGATTCTTTAAACAACGCTGAAGATGATTACTGCATTGTCAGCATAGATTTAAATGGTCTTAAGGATGTAAACGACAAATTCGGACATCCCACAGGGGATAAATACATAAAAGACTTCTCAAAGGTGCTTCTAAACGCCTTTGGAAATGATGGAACCTGCGCCAGAATTGGCGGTGATGAATTCCTGGTTATTCTAAGAGATGCTGGTGGAAAAGATATAACGGGAATGATAACACGTATGAACAGTGCGCTTAATGTAATGAACGCACTTTACACAGAATATAAGAGAAGCGTTGCCTCAGGAGCTGCTTTTAAGCATGAGTTTAAGGACTGCACTGCCCATGAGGTCTACCTTCTTGCGGATCAGCGCATGTACGAAGAAAAACGTAAGATGCACGAAAAACTCGGGATCAAAACCAGGCTGTAGGGCGTTGATTAATTAAGACTGGACGGGCTCGGGGATTTGCAAGGCTTCCCTTCGGCAGGGCATTTATTTTTTGCTCCGCCAAGCTGAGCGCTCCAATTAGCCCGGAGCATAAATCCCTGCGTGCATAGGCACTTGGGATTTATCGGTCTAATCTCCGCAGCTTGGAACGTCGCAAAATAATATATGCCCCTGCCTCGGAACTCCTTGCAAATCTCCCGAGCCCTGTTCTTCGTCATACTGGAAATCACAACGCCCTGGACTTCTCTCCACAGCCTTTCCTTTTTAGAGTTTCACATACTTATTAGAACCTCTTTTTTAAGCTATATTCATTATTTCTCTGACTGGTCATCTCACATATTAAATGTGAAATGTCATCTACACACTCCACATATCTCATGTTCTCGTCAACCGCAAGCATTTTAAATGCATCCCTGACTTTATGGTGATTGTTACCTATTACAATACATGGAGTCTTGGTAATGTATGCAAAAATCATACCGTGGAGTCTGTCAGTTATCACAAGCCTGCTGCCTCCAAAGAGTCGAAGCTTATCTTTGATAGCAGATTCTCTTTCATTATCTGCTATATCGTAACCCACACATGTATCCGTTACTAACACACTGTAACTATCATCAAAGCAGCATCGGTCACTATTTTTTTCGCTAAATGCTTCAATTTCTTTTGTGCATGCCTTTTCTCTACCTACCGATTCTGCCGCCTCAATTACCTTGATCTTCTCTGTCGCTGAGAGGTTGCTCTCTTTATCTGAGCGAAGGCACAGAAGAATCCCTTTCCTTTCAGCGTCAGAAAGTGCCAAGTCAGAAGCATCGTAAGTTGCCACTGTGTCTATTCTAAGCTCTGTTTTGGCGTCAAAGTTTTTCTTTATGAATTCGTAGGAAGTGTTGTCTCTTGCGTAGATTGTTATGTCGCGGCAGGCTTTTACAAGCTCCTGATCCATTGAAAGGGCCTTTTTGCCAGCTTCGTTGTCGGTATAAAAAATGCTCTGTGGCATTATTATAATCTTATTATCCTTAAAAGCCTGTAATGTCCTGCGTCTTAGAGCTGTGGAAAATTCATAGAGGTTACCAAAATTGCCGCCGCCCTGACAAACTATAATATCCCTTTTACCAATGACCTTTTTCAGATCAAAAATCGCAGAAAGTGTATCCCAGCCTGATATTACGTATAGCTGTGCATCTCCCAGTTCCCTAACCTTCCTTGCAAGCTCTTTTTCTGCGCAGTAGGCAATAGCATGATCTCCAAGGTTATCAAAGCATGGAAGCTCAAAATACACAATTCTACGCATCTTTCCTGAAGTCAAAGAAAAGTCAAAATGCTTTCTTTTGCCAAAGCCGGTTTTTCTTTTAAACCTTCTGATAGTTCTTCCAATACCATGAAGTGGCTTCTTTGTCGCCTCATAGAGCCCAAATGCCGCCTGATTTCTCACATAAATATCAAAGAGCCGCTTATCCTTATCTAAGATATATGAATTGGTTAAAAAATCTGTCTTCTTATCCAAAAGACATTTCTTTGCCCAGGTCGCATCCTCTAATGCCCCTGCTGCATAGGCTGTTGAAATATCAGAATAAAGGTATGGAAGAAGCGTGGCCATTGCCTTTTCATAAAGCATTCCATAGCCTTTTTCCAAAAAGTATTCCGCCCTCTCCCTCTGTCCAAGACAGGAAGCATGGCAGCCTGAATGCCAGCTTTCCTTTGAATTATTAAAGGAAATACTGTCATCTCTTTGCTGATAAAAATATAGATACTCAGGAATCTTTACAACCCTTTTGGCCTTGTCAAAAAGAAGGTAGGTAGTAGCCACATCCTCATAGTTTCTGCCCTCAGGGTATCTTACACCATCAAAAAGCTCAGCCTTATAAAGCTTTCCCCAGGCGTAGCTCTTAATGTCCTCATCCTTTATTAGGGCGTCAAGAGCCTCCATTTTATCCATGGAAATAACATGGTCGCATATTCTCTCTTTTATAAGGAGTCTATCCTTATTAAGCTCGTAGTGGCATCCAACCACCACCTCCGCGTCATACTCATGGGCAGCATCAAGAAGGCGCTTTACCATGTCCCTGTGCAAAAAATCATCACTGTCAACGCACAGTACATAATCCCCTTTGCACGCATCAAGAGCATCGTTTCGCGCTTTGGATAGTCCTTCGTTTTCCTTATGTATAACCCGAATTCTCTTGTCCTTTTCTGCATACTCATCGCAGATTTTTCCGCAGTTATCCGGTGAGCCATCATCCACAAGGATAACCTCAAGATTTCGGTAGCTTTGAGCCACAATAGAATCCAAGCACCTTCTTATGTAGTTTTCCACTTTATAAACCGGAACAATAACGGTGATCAGATCATTCATTGCCCTTAACCTTTGACTTTACCTTGATAATTATGTTTTGTGCCCCCTCAGTTCTAAAATAAATTCCCATAAATAAAACTGCAGAACAGATTCCAACAATAGCAGCTTTAATTATGAAGCCCATCCAGGAAGAAACCACTATGCCTTTTGTAGCTTCTCTAAGAAGTAAAATCGCAGCCACGCACAAAAGCGCATTTAATATAAGCTCGCCATAGTACTTTACTGCCTTTTTTTCAAAATACTCTTTAAACAGAAGCCTTGGCTCGTACCACACATATGTAGTAATCCTTGAAATTGCCGACGCAAAGATTACTCCCGCAATTCCAAGCCATTTTCCCAAAATCACAGACAAAATAATGTTTTCTATTGCTGCAATCAGCATAACATATTTCGTTCTTCTATAAAGACCTGTGGCATCTCTGTATAGCCATAATGGCTGAAGAGCACAGGAAAAATAGGCATTTACCGTAACAGCAATAACAACCAAAAGTGGAAGTGTAAGATCTTTTCCAAAACAAACTCCGATAAAATCATCTGCCAGTACGCAGTAGATTGTAGTAATAACGCCGCACAGAATAAGGCTCACAGACTGAATCGACTGGAAAACCTGATACTTTTTGACAGCAGTTTCTTTGGCAATAACATTTCCTACACTGGCAGTCATGGCAGAAAAGAATATCTGCTCCAGTAAAAGAAGCTTTTGTGAAAGCATAAGATAGTTGGAATAAAGGCCAACGGCAGCGGTGCTGACCACGATCGAAATAATGATATTGTCGGTGGCGCTGAATACTGTGGTAGAAAGCTTATAGACAAAGACAGATTTCATATTGTCCACAATTGCTGTTTTAAGGGCCTTATCTTCGTTTTTATCAGCTTTGGCACCCTTGATATAGGGATACTCTTTTTCTGCCTTTTTTGAAGCTACTATGTTGTTTAGGATACCCATTAAGGTTCCAATAGCAAGATAAAGAATATAGCTCCTGAAAATAAACAAAACTGCTATCTGAAGAAGAACCTTGGTGATATTTATTATCATCCTGATTCTGACCACCTTGAAATCCTTCTGATCCGCAGTAAGAAGCGTGGTTTTGTAGACAAAAAGATAAGACGTTACAACTCCAGCCAGAGAAAACAGATAATATACTTCAAGATATGGAATTTCCTGATTGGTTTTTACAATGAATCTTAAAAACGGAACGCACAAAAGACCAAGCCCCAGCACAATCAGCGCGATCATGTTGTAAAGCTTTTTGTAAAAAGCGATAAGAGAAGCAATCCTGTCCTTGTCCCCCTCTGCCAGCGGCTTATAAAAACTGTAAGCCATAGCAGTGGAGAAGCCCAGATCAGCCATGCTAAGAAGGCTAAGGACATCCCCAAAGATGCCGTTTAGCCCAAGATACTCAATACCTATTGTTCGAATAAAAACGATTCTGGACACAAAGCCCAGAACCATAGTAACCAACTGGTATAAAAAGCCCATCAATGCATTCTGGGCTGTTCTCTTTGATCTGCTTACTTCCATATCCAAATTCCAATTCTAGTGTTTCATTAAAGCTAACACATTTACGTCTTATAAGCAAACATGTATTGCAATGAAAACAGCCAGAAATGCTACATTTATCAAAGTAAAATACATAACATAGCTTCCGGTCTTTTCCTTGTATTCCCTTGAGAAAAACTTAAAGGAAATAAGGCTCGCCATGGAAGCGATCAAGGTTCCAAGACCTCCAACATTTACGCCAATAAGCAGCTCTTTATAGTTTTCTGTAAAGCCTGACAGCATCAGAGTTGCCGGCACATTGCTTACAACCTGGCTTAAACCAACAGCCACAAAAAACTCTTTCCCTGCCGTAAGTGACTGCAAAACCTCTTTTACCGCATCTATCCTTGCCATGTTGCCGGTAAAGATAAAGAATCCAACAAAGGTAAGAAGCAGCATATAGTCCGCCCTGAACAAAATCTTAAAATCCATTCCGGCAACTACAAGAAGTACCACAACCACCATAGCCTGCCAGGGCAGAACTCTAAGTACCGTAAGAAAAGCTACCGCAAACAGAACAAGATAAACAATGATCTGCTTTTTGCTTCCAAAGCTTTTTATCACCATGAAGTCAGATTCCATGGCCACAGCCTTCTTTTTACCAGGTAAAAGAATCATCGTAAGTGTCAAAAGCACGGCTGCCAGTAAAGTGTAGGGCAGCATACACAGAACAAATTCAGGCAGCGGCATCTGAGTAAGACCGTACAAATAAAGATTCTGCGGATTTCCTATAGGTGTTGACATACTTCCAAGATTGGCAGCTACCGTCTGAAGCACAATAACAGGAATCATCAGATCCTCTCTGTTACAGCTCTTTAAAACCAGCATTGCAAAGGGCACAAAAGTGATAAGCGCCACATCATTAGTTATAAACATGCTGGATACAAAACAGATAAAAATAAGAGCCGCTGAAAGCTGCCATGCCTTCTTTACCTTTCCAAGAAGGAGCTGTCCTATCTTTTCAAATACCGCATTTTCCTTAAATCCCTGAATTATTACCATCAGCCCCCACAAAATTCCAAGAGACCTGAAATCGATGTAGCCAATATAATCTTTATTCGGACGTACAAAGAATGCTGAGGCAAAAGCCAGTATCCATGCACAGCATAAAACCGGATCATTTTTAAATTTCTTCCAAAAACTCATATCAGTTCTGTAACCTTTCTGATAACGTCATTTATTTCATTTTCGCCAAGTACTCTGTTAAGCCCAAAGGCCCCATCTTCCCCTGGCTCCATAATTCCGCGAATACAGACCTGAGCTATAGAATTTGCACAGACACGGCACTCATAGATGTCCTTTATTTTTGCAGCTTCTCCCCAGTCAAGATCAGGAAGTCCCAGGACATTTTTAATAAACTCGTGGCAGATTCTTGCGGCGGTTTTCCTGGCTATTCCCTTCTTCGAATCTTTCTGTATTTCTACAAGGTACAGTCCTAGTGAATCTTCCGTCACATCACTTTGAGTTACCTCTGCGTACTTTTCTATTAGTTGCACAAGCAAATCCTTTTCATTCATAAACTCAACTATAATCCTAACATCCTGTCATTTAGCAAATGTTTCGACAATATAAGTCACGTTATCGCAGGCTTTAAGTCCGCCTATTTCAAAGACTCCATCTGTGCTTTCTAAAGTCTCGCCGCTCCATATATCTTTTGCCACGTAAGTTTTTCCGCTAAGCTTCGCACTTCCAAAGAATTTTTCAATATCCGAAACCCTTACGGAATACTTTTCATTTTTGTCTTCTTTACTTACATTGATAAAGCTGATAGCAAATCTGCCGCCGGAAAGAGGCTTTGCAAGTATATCAACGCGGTTCATATCACGGATATATTCCTTGTCAGGGGCACCCTTAGCAGCGCTTGAGTACACTCTTTTTGCCTGTATTCCAAGGCTGTCCTGATTAATGGAGATGGCATCCTTATTTGCAATGATATTATAAATCTCATCACCCTTATTAACTCTTCTAAGGTCCAGCCCCAGCATAAGCGGTGAATTCATCATGCACCACATTGTCATATGAGTCTTGCACTGAGTCATGTTAAGGCCGTTCATGCCGATCATCAGCATATCCGGGTCGTTCCAGCCCTTATCAAGGCCTGCGAATTCATCCATTATAACCGCCTTGCTGTACTGAGTTGTAACGCTTGTGGTGTAATCTCCAATCCATTCTCCAACTCCAGGGTCTCCATCGCTACCAACTCTAAAGGTAATGTCATTAAGGATTCTCCAGGAATCACAAACCTTGTATCCCCAGTTCTGTGGCTGAGTCTTGCCCCACTCACAGGCTGAATAAATAATATCGTGGTCAGGCTTTGCCTCATTAAGTCCCTTAAGAAGTCTTGCATAGGAATTAAGAGTATTCTCCTGACGTCTATGATTCATAAGACGGATTCTGCACTTGCCCTTTTTAAGCTTAACTGTAATCGTCGTTGTCTGAAGCGAAGTTCTTTCAGGCGCCTTATTTTCGCCAGATTCATCCTTTTTATCCTCTTTAAAGGAATCAGGCACATCACCAAGGAAATCATCATAAAGATACAGCGTTTCTTTCTCATAATCTGCAGCAACCTGAAGCCAGCTTCCTATTCCTGCTTCAGCACCGTTTATGTGACTTACTGAAAGCTTATATTCACCATCCTCTGGCACATCCACATCAAAATGCAGCTCTCCGCTTTCTGCTCCAACAGGTGTTGCCTCCGGGCCTGTGCCATCAAAAGTTCCGATATTGGTAAAAAATGTCTTACCATCAATTTCCTCTGTTTTGACGCCATTACCTGTAACGGAAATGTTCTTGCCGCAGGTAAATTCCATTTTTAAAGCTTGCGTCTCATCAGCCTTTGGCGCACATAGCTCTGCGCCACAGATTGCCGGAGCATATGTAAATCTGGCATTTCTTGGATTTGAAAAGGTAGCATTGTCAAAAAGATAGTAGCAGTTGTCTACCTTTAGGAAGTCTACGCCCCATTCCACATAACTTTTTGCATCCTCTTTTTCGTGACCGCAGGTACCAACTGCTGCCCCGGCACAGAGGTTGCTTCCTATGTCATTGTACATACCAAACTTGAGGCCTTTCTCATGAATATAGTCAGAAAGAGCCTTAAATCCGCTTGGGAATTTAACTTCCTCATTTGAAAGTCTTCCGTCTACTCGCTCATTCTTATAACAGCCATCATCAAGAATAATAAACTCGTAGCCAAGATCCTTTAGCCCCAGTTCCACAAACTTGTCTGCCATAGCCTTGGTAAGAGCCTCAGTATTGCCGCTTCCAAAGGCATTCCAGCTGTTCCATCCCATTGCCGGCAGATGATTTTTCTTTTTACCAAAAAGTACTTCCCCATTCTCAAAGGCATCAAATCTGCCTTCATCCCTAAGTCTGTCAGGTGTCATTTTTTCATTCTCCTCGAATTTATTCATCTTTTGCTTCATACACGGGCCACGCCGTCATCAGTATAAAGCTCGTAGTCCGCTGGCTCTGCCTTGTAGCAAATATAGGTCAGCTTCTTTTCATCCAGCTTGGAAACATGCATTGCTGGTTTGCAAAGTGGCAGCACATGACCTGGTCTTACAAATACCAAAACCTCATTAAGCTCTGCCTTTATATAATGATCTCCCGCTTCCATGACCTCTTCATCGTAATCCTCGAAGCTGCGGAACCTCAGCATCTTCATATCCTCCGGAAGGTATACGTATCTGCCGGTTTTGTTCTGCTCGTATACAGGAGCCACCATAAGGCTCTCTCCCACAAGAAGCTGATCCTCTATTTCGCGGCAACGAGCATCTTTCCTGTACTCAAAGCAAAGAGGCTTAAAATACATTTCATCCCTATTTCTAGCCTTCATGAACTCAGAATAGATATATGGAATAAGCGCATATCTTAAATCAACAATATTCTTAAAGGATGCGCTGTCTTTAAACTGATAAAGCTCCTGCTGCCTTGTTCCAAGGGCTGAGTGATTTCTGAAAAGAGGCGTAAAAATGCCAAACTCAAGCCATCTCATAACAAGATCTTCTGTGGTATCGCAGCCAAAGCCGCCAAGATCTGCCCCAGAATACAAAAATCCGGTCATATTAAGAGAAGGCATCTGCTTGATGTTAAGAAGAAGGTGGCTCCACCAGGACATATTGTCCCCGGTCCATACACCGCCGTATCTGTGCATTCCTATGTATGAAGCTCTTGAGAACATAAGGATTCTCTTGTCTTTATTGTTTCTCTCAAAGGCCTCTCCTGCTGCCCTTGTCATGTAAAAGCCGTAGAGATTGTGCACCTTGTCGTGTCGAACCTTAACTCCGTCAAAGTCATGGAAAAATCTTCTGTAATCCTCAGGGTTATTGGCAATGCCCTCTATAAGGCCCCTGAACTGGAAAAAGCCCCAGATATCAAGTTCCTTATTCTCACACTCTTTTATTCCAGCAAAGACTTCCTTAAGGTGATCCTCTGTATAAAAAATTGCCGGCTCATTCATATCATTCCAGAAGCCTTCAATTCCTACATCCGTAAGTACCTTGTACTTATCTCCAAACCACTCTCTTGCTTTTGAATTCAGGAAATCAGGAAAATGAACCTTTCCAGGCCATACTGCAGCCACGAGGTTTGTTCCATCCTCCTTTTTGCAGAAGAAATCCCCCTTAACTCCCTCTTCATATACATCGTAGCCTTCTTCAATCTTTACGCCGGCATCAATGATTGGAACAAGATGTATTCCCTCATCCTTCATCTCCTGAACGAACTTTGGAAACTCAGGGAATCTTTCAGGATTGACGGTAAAGTCCTTGAAATCCTGCATGTAATCTATATCCATGTAAATCATATCAAGCGGGATACCAAGCTCCTTGTAGCGACTTTGCACCTGCCTGATATCATCAGCACACTTGTATCCCCATCTGCTCTGACCAAAGCCAAAGGCCCACTTTGGCGGAACATAGCTTTTTCCAATAAGCTCTCTGAATGTCTTTACAATATCCAAAGGCTCATTTCCATCAATCACATATACATCGGCGTCCATATCCTCGAATCGGATAGTGAGCATATCCTTGTCTGTATAAGCAATATCAAAATCCACCTTGCCTGGATGATCTACGAATATTCCACTGCAATTTTTCCCGTCATCTATTATAAGGAAATTATGAGACGCATAAAGAGAGTGCTTGCCCTCCTCATGATGAGGCTCATCTGAGTTGTTGCTGGAATACAGCCAGCCTCTTTTATTGATACCGCGAAGGGTCTCTCCAAGGCCATACACAGCAGCCGCCTTGGAAAGAGGAAGTGATAGCTCCTTTGCTGCAATGTCAGCGCTCCAGCCTCCGATGGAAACCCTGTCATTCTTTTCTTCAACAGACGCCACATCAATTGTCTTGGCCACTGGGATATCCATAACAACAGCGCCTGTATTCATTGGCTTTCCAAACACATACCTTTTTATCATCTCACTACTCACGTTCAATCCTCCTCTATAAGCATAAGTTTATTTCCTAATCGAACTGATATCTGCGCAATACTCACACACAAACATCGGCGTAGCTAACTCTCACAACCTTCTCAAGGTACTTGGGCTCCACCTCAACCTGATATCCAACCTTTCCTGCAGAAAAAAAGATTTTATCAAAATCCTTTGCTGTCTCATGAACTGTAGTAGGAAAGCTTTTTTTCATACCAATTGGTGAGCATCCGCCGTGAACATATCCCGTAAGTGGAAGAAGCTGCTTTTGAGGAAGCATATCAATGGACTTTTCTGAAACCGCCTTGGCAGCCTTCTTTAAATCAAGCTCTCTTTTTACAGGAATAACAAAAACATAGTACTGTCCAGTCTTTCCCTGAGTTACCAGTGTCTTAAATACCTTGTCAGCATCTTCCCCAAGAAGCGCTGCGATTTCTTCACCTGTCATTGTGGCGTCAGGCTCATAGCTGTGGCTTTCATACTTGATTTTCTTACTATCAAGAACCCTCATTACGTTTGTTTTTTCTTCTTTTTCCTTTGCCATTTTTCTTTAAAGACCTTTTCCTTTAGACTTCATTATTTTCTGGGCTGACTCTGTTGTCGCAAGTCCTCCCATTCCTGTTTCCCTGATATTTGAAGCCATATCGCTTCCAATTCGTCTCATGCTGTCTATAACATCATCGGTTGAGATAGCACTTTTTATCCCGGAAAGAGCAAGCTGTGCAGTCATAACTGCGTTTACTGCGCCGCTTGCATTTCTCTTTATGCATGGAACCTCTACAAGGCCTCCAACAGGGTCACAGGCAAGACCCAGCATATTCTTAAGAGCAAGTGAAACTGCGTGGGCTATAGTCTGACCATCTCCGCCCTGCAAAAAGCAGATTGCGCCCGCTGCCATGGCTGACGCCGTTCCAATTTCCGCCTGACATCCCCCGGATGCGCCTGCAATAAAAGCATTTTCAGCCACAACCTTTCCAATTCCTGCTGCCACAAATAAGGCCTTGATAAGGTCTTCATCAGAAGCTCCAAAATGCTCCTTATAGCTTAAAATAACCGCGGGAATAACTCCGCAGGAGCCAGCGGTAGGAGCAGCCACTATCCTTCTCATGCAGGCATTGGACTCACCCATCTTAACAGCCTTCTCCATAACTGTTCCAACAAATTCTCCGCAGATGTTCTTGCCTTCCTTGTTATATCTGGCAATAAGTTCTCCGTCGCCACCAGCCATTCCGCTTTCAGAGCGGCGCTTTTTGTCGTAATCTCTGTCTGCTTCTTCCATTGCCTTAAGCATGATGAGCATTTTTTCTTTTGAGTCAGAAGCTGAAACATTTCTGTTCTCCATGTCTTCTTCCATCACGACCTGCCAGAACTCTTTTCCTTCAGCCCCACACTGATTTAATATATCTGAAATGCTATGGTACATTCTTTATGCCCCCTCAAAATACGTAACCTTCAAAACTCCTGGTACGTTCCGTAGCCAGTCTATGCCCTCAGACGGCACCGCCTGGTCACACTCTACAACCATTACAGCTCTTCCGCCTCTGTGGGACCTGTAAATCTGCATGGTTGCGATATTTACCTTTTTCTCCGCAAGCATTGATGTCACTTCTGACACATGTCCCGGCTGATCCTCGTTGTGCACAATAAGTGTAGGATAATCTCCAGAAAAACCTGTATCTATTCCGTCTATCTTAGAAACATTTATCTTGCCGCCACCTATGGACTCTGCTATAACCTCGATCTTAGCTCCGTTTACGCCTTCCAGAAAAAGCTGAGCAGAATTGGGATGTGCATCATGAAGCCTCGCTTCTCCAAACTCTATCTCTATTCCATTTTCCTTTGCGATACTAAGACTATCGGAGATTCTGTAATCATCCGGCTTCATACCAAGAAGACCTGCAACTATGGCCTTGTCAGTACCATGTCCTCTTCCGGTTGCAAGAAATGACCCATATAATAATATCCTTGCCGCCTTAAGCTTTTCCCCAAGGAGCTTCCCGGAAACATAACCTATTCTTGTAGCTCCAGCTGTATGTGAACTTGACGGGCCAACCATTATAGGCCCAACTATATCAAAAATATCCATATTCAATATCCTTTCTACAAGTCACCATTATACCAAACCGCCCTAAAGACTGCGAGTGCGCATATGAAAAAAGAGATGACCCGTCGGCCATCCCTTTTCTCTGTGTGTGTGTGAAAGTCTGCTCTATGAGGAGCAACTATATTATTATTATAGGATATTTTAACTATACTTCAAGTAGTATTTGTTACTAATATTATCATTTTATTCTTTTTTCATCTTTTCCAATTAAGCTATTAATGTGCAAAATAGAACGAAAAATGAAACAGAGGGTATAAAATGACAGATTCACCATTAGCTCAGTACTTACGACTTCTACGAACAACACACGACTACAAACAGGATGAGCTTGCAAGTTTCCTTGGAATAACCAGGGCAAACTACTCTCACTATGAGAATGCCAGACTTATTCCCCCTACCGATATCCTGTGTAAGATTGCAAGCTTTTATGATATTCCAACAGATGAGCTCATTCAGCTTACACTTTTGAGCATAGAGGAAAGAAAAGGCGAGCCAGTAAAGAAATCACGTTCCAGGGAAAACGATGCTTCACACAGTTTTAATCAGGTTTTAAAAGCCTTTTTATCAAAGACTGCTGACATGCCTGATAAAGATCTAAATAAATGGGTAACCGCAGATGACCGCGAGATTATCTATCACTACCACATACTATCCAAACAAAATAAAAGACTTCTTAAATACATACTTAGAATCATGTCTATCATGGACAAAACCGCAAAAAATACCGATTAAAATAAGGAGTGTTCAGATTTAATATCTGCACACTCCTTTTAATATGCCAGAAAAAATTACATCTTGCTTCCCTTTGCTCCGCCGCCAAGGTGAACACCCTCTAATACGTTTGTATCGAAGGAATAAACCACCTTGCTGTTTTCTCTGTCTGCCTTAAGGGCAAGCTCTATTACTTCATCAAGAAGATCTGTATACTTAAGTCCAACCGGTTCCCACAAATAGAAGGAAAGTGATCCAGGAATAGTATTTATCTCATTGAGATAAACCTTGCCGGTAGCCATATCAATCATAAAGTCGATTCGTGAAATTCCTGCGCAGCCAAGGCAGATGAAGGCATCAACAGCCATCTTTCTGATCGTCTCGCGCATCTCACTGCTTATATCAGCAGGAATCTTTCTCTTAAGAGAAGCCATTCCCTTGCTGCCGCCGCTCTTGGCACCCTTGGCGCCGCCCTTTGCTCCGCCAATATACTTGTCTTCAAAGCTAAGGATTTCATCAGAGTTAATTGGTTCCTCACACTCTGAAGCCTTTGCTGATTCATAGTCACCAATAACTGAGCAGTTAATTTCCTTAAGCTGAGTGATAGCTGGCTCAACAAGAATCTTTCTTGAAAACTCAAAGCCAAGTTCAAGGGCCTCTAAAAGTCCCTCTCTGTCATTTGCCTTCTTGATTCCGATACTGGAGCCAAGGTTAAGAGGCTTTATGATAACAGGATATGTAAACTCCTTCTCAATCTTTGCTACAAGGCCATCAACATCCTCATAATCCTTCCAGGTGTAGCACTTGCAGTCAAGAACAGGAATACCATTGTCCTTAAGAACTGTCTTCATAACATATTTATTCATTCCAACTGCTGATGAAAGAACGTCGCATCCAACTACTGGAAGACCAAGTGTAGCAAGGAAGCCCTGAAGTGTTCCATCCTCAACATTTGTTCCATGAACAATAGGAAATGCGATATCTACTGATGTTACTTCGTTATTGCCAAAAAGCTTTCTGTTAAATCTCTCAAGGAAAACCTTGTCACCCTTCTTTACCCAGGTAACCTGTGTGCTCTTCTTAAGAAGCTGAGGAATATGAGTGTACTCCTCGATCTTATCAATATCTTCACCCACGTAATAATCGCTGTTCTTGGTGATATATACAGGAATAACCTCGTATTTGTCACGATTTATGCTGCCAATTGCCTGAATTGCTGAGATGATTGAAATCTCATGCTCTGTACTTTTTCCGCCAAATAAAACTGCTAACTTTAACTTCAAAATAAACACTTCCTTCCTAATAGTTATCCGGTAGATCGTTCTCCAAAAGTATAACCTTTTCTCTGCCTGCGTCAAGCTCATACATAAGAGCTGTTGCTTCATTTAGTGTATTCTTAACAAAAAGTCTCTCGCTGTCGAAGCCAGCCTCAAGTACGCCTTCCTTTATGGCGCCGGTCTGCTTATCTCCCACGAGTATAATGTAGTCGCAAACAGCTGCTGCCTGCTTTCCAAACTCCTTGTTGTACTCATCTTCCTTTTCACCAAGCTCAACCATTCCAGGTGTAACAAGAATCTTCTCGCTATTCTCAAAAAGGCTTAGAGTTTCAAGCGCCACCTTTGCTCCATTTGGATTTGAGTTATAAGCATCATCCAGGATTGAAACATTTCCATGCTTTGTCAGTTCAAGTCTGTGAGGAACACTCTGAAGTCTTCTAACCGCCATTTTAAGCTTATTCATAGGAACTCCAAAGCTGTGAGCTGCCGCAATCGCGCCTACGATATTCTCAACGTTATGTCTGCCTACAAGTCTTGTAGAAAACTCCCCTGTTTCTCCTGCTTTAGTTGTTACAGTAAAGGTTGTTCCTGCTCCTGTAACGCTTATATCTGTAGCTCTGTAATCACAACCTTCTGATAATCCGTAGGTAATGGCATCCTTGTACTTCATATTTGCACGGATGATTTCATTATCGCCGTTTACGAACTTAAGGTGCTTGCCCTCTCCTGCCGCGGTATCAGCCTTTTTCTTTTCATCTACTGCATCCAAAAGCTCATACTTGGTACTTACAATATTCTCAAGGCTGTGGAAAGTCTCAAGATGCTGATAGCCTATTGATGTAAGGATACCGTCATCAGGATGAACAATATCCGTAATTTCTTTAATATCATGAAGGTGTCTTGCACCCATCTCACACACAAAAATCTCGTGGGTAGGCTTTAAATGCTCTCTGATAGTCCTTACTATTCCCATTGGAGTATTGTAGCTCTCAGGGGTCATAAGAACGCTGAAGCTCTCAGATAAAAGAGTTGTCAGGTAGTATTTTACGCTGGTCTTTCCAAAACTTCCTGTAATACCGATGATTCGTAGCCTTGGCTGCTCCTTCAATATCCTTATGGCATCATCCACATACCATCTGCTGATTCTCTTCTCTATTGGCTTGTTTATGAGATTAGCAAGGGCTGTTATAAGAGGAAGTGCCGCAGTATAAAGAAACTCTGCAAGGAAAAGATCTATTACAAAAACCTCTGCCCCTGATTCGTTGTATCTTGCGCTTCCTACATCAAATCTTCCGATTCCCTTTGAAATCAGAACTCCTGCCACAACAAAAAGAACTATCAAAACAACGTAGGTAGCAAAAAGTCGCATAACTCTTGCAGTAACCACGAATTTCTTTTTTACAGGCTTAATTCTGTACTCCCAAATAAGAAGTCCTAATACCGCAAGAATAAGTACTGCAAAAATAAGCGCTCCGGTTATTTCCTCAAAGCTTTCCAGCGATGTCCTTATACTGGAAACAACTGTAAAAAGAAACATTGCCAAAAGCACTGCATGCAGGCAAAGCTTACGGGCGTCCTTTTTCAGACTCCTAAAGTACCCTTGAAACTGATAGCTGGAAAGCTGGAGCATATGGGAATAGTATCTAAGTCCCAGCACACTACTTACTATAAAGCCTAGCATATATAAAAGAATTATCATCATTCTTCCTCTCTATCTCGTCATTATATTCCAAGAAAGCTTCCCAGTATCCTGTTATAAAGTACCGGATTATCAAGGAATGTATAGTGTCCTGCTCCATTGATAACCGCAAGTCCTGCTTCAGGCATAAGCTTTTCCATAAGCTGTCCGTCAGATAAAGGCGTTGCTGTATCCCTGTCTCCCCAGATAAGAAGAGCCGGCATGGTAACTGATGGCATATAAGGCACCAGATCCTCATTTACGCACATAACAAGGCTCTTTCTCATAACAGGAGATGCTGCTGCATAATCAGCGCTTCCAAATTTCTTCTGGAGGCTGTCAAGCAGTCCTGGGAACACCTTTACAAGTCCTGTCTTGGTTATAAGGTTCTTATAAAACTTATATCTTTTGGTTCTCTTGTTCTGAGTTTCAGTTTTTACCGGAATAACTCCCGCAGAATCAGTAAGTATTACCTTTGGAATAGTAAAATCTGTCTTTATCCTGCCGTCATGAATTCCAGAGGCAAGCTTTATTATTATTCTTCCGCCCATGGAGTGACCAAGGAATATAATCTCCTTTTCCTCCGGATAAAGCTTTTTAATAAAGGAAAGTACAAACTCCACATAGTCATCCACATTCATGGGGTCTACTGGCTCATCACTTTTTCCAAAGCCAGGCATATCCATAGCAACCACATGGTACTTGGACTTGGCAAAACCTACCACTCCTGAAAAAAGATCTATATTGGAGCCCCATCCGTGAAGCATAACAAGAAGCTTTCCGCTTCCTTCATCGATATAATTTATATTTAATCCATTTATGTTCGTGTTCATTTTAGTCCTACTCTGTGTATCATCAACATAAATCCGTCAAACGACTTACGTCCTGTCAGTCACACTTTTTACTTCTAAGACTCATACATAGTATCACGTAGCCATACCACATGCAAATGCATGGGTTGTCACTTACTCCGTAAATGTTGCGCATCTCACCTAATAGCACTTATCATAAAGATAAATAGAGCATCCTTTTGCGGATCATTCATTATTCCGCTTTTTTCCACGTCATCTGCGAAGGTTCTCTCCGTTGAAACGGAAACATAATTCATGGCAGAAGGGTTCATACCTCGCACAAAATGTAAATGGTTTTCTATTATCATCTTGTACTCGTAGTTGTAAATAATGTGGTTTGTTACCGCAAGGCATCTCATATCATCCAAAAGCCCAGCAAAGTCTTCATCAGTTGAAGCTTCCGATACAAAAAATCTACTTTCTGAAGCCTGTGCTGCAATCTGCTCTGAGCGCTTCATCAAAAGCTTGATCAGCTTTTCGCACTGATCTTTATCCACCTGCTGATTTGTTGAAAGGTATGTAACAGTCCCAAGAAAAATATTCTCGTCCTTATTAAAGCTGTCCGTGAAATCATTTTTAGAAAAATATGACTTTAATACCTCCTCATATTTTTCTTCTCCTGTAGCTCTGTAGAGCTTTGCTGCCGCCTTAAAGGCTGCTGTATTGTCTGCTACAGACTGATTGCTCACAAAAAAAGTCCAGGCTCTGTCTGCTGCTCTAAGAGCTCTGGTCGCGTATTCTTCATCTATTTCCTGATATAAATAGCTAAAGCTTCCCATGGCAGCCGCAAAATTGATTGTTGCCTCCAAGGATACAGGAGTAACTACAACAGGCGCAGCAAAATTGTCACCATTTCCGGAACCTGTAGTAAGCGCAGCGCCGTAAATTCCCCCGCTTCGCTCATCCTGCATTTTTAAAAGCCAGTCAACTTCATACTTTACTTCATCAAGGATATCCGGTATTTCATTCCCGCTCTCCAAAATGCCGGATTCATCTGTAAAAGCTTTTGGATTCATCTCATAACCAAGAAGGAGATTTTCCACTATTTTGCAGCCTATGAGACTATCCCTGTCGGCCTGTTCATCCATATGCCATCCGCCGACTACGTCTATCTGTGTATCAGGGCTCTCCTGAAGCTTTGCATCCACCGTATGGCAGGCACTGTGTCCATTATCCCCGGCAAAGTCTCCCGATATCGCTATACCGCACCTGTTTATATAAAACTTTTTGCATGCTTCATCAAATAGCTCTTCATAGATATCTTCTTTTATGGAAAAAGCATATGATTCTCCAAGGACATCCGCCTTTACATAGTACTTGCCAGGATTTTTAAAATCATTAAACTGTCCAAAGCCGCTGTAATTTCCGCTTTTTTCATCGTAAACCGGTTTTAATACTTCCCCGGAATACACAACCTGACCTGTTTCCAAATCTATGATGTCATAGCTTTCAGGAAGGTCCTTTCCGCAAAAAATGATACGCTTCTTTGCTTCAGTTTCATACCCCTCCTGATCCACATATATCCCCGGAATCTGGACAGGTATTTCAAAACTACTATTTCCTACCACTTCCTTCTTTTCCGGTTCTACTATAGTCTCTTCAGTACTTTGCACATCACTTAAAGAAGCGCCGCAGCCTGCGACGCTTCCTGATAATGCTATTATCATGGGCACAATAAGCCCTGCTTTTACTATCTTTTTCCCTCTCATATAAGTAAACATACTAGATTCACTTTACTTTATTGTAGTTTATAAGACATCCATCAAGAATGATCTGTCTTTCATCATCTGTAAGACTTCCAAGCTTAAGACTAAACTCCTTAAGCTCTCCCCCGGAAATAGCAAAGGCTTTGATATTATCTGCCTTTTCTGCTACTTCTTTTCTTATCTCTGGAAGAAAAATGTAATCCAGATTCTTAAATGGAAGGTTTTCTCCATCTATAAGAAGTGGAAGCATTCCCCAGTTAATAAGATTAGAACGATAACGCTTTGTGGCGTATTCATTGGCAATATTAGCCCATCCGCCGAGAACCTTCTGGCAGGAAGCTGCCTGCTCTCTTGCTGAGCCATCTCCAGGCTTTACAGCAAAAATTGTTGAACCAATTCCAGTGTTGGCATTTGCCACCTCTGGGAATTTTGTCCTTACTGTCTTTATTGCAGCAGCTGTATCAGCAGCCATATCTTCAATAGATGCATCCTCGCGGCGAAGAAGCTCCTGCTTGTAAACCTCTTTTGCTCTGCCTACATACTCAGGATCTTTTCTTGAAAGTGTAAACTCCGCAAGTCCAAGAGGATTGGATCTGTAGGAAGATGTCTCTCCGGAAGGAATGAGCTCATCTGTTGTTGTAACCGGATCATGAATCTCAGAAACCACCTTTAAGAGAAGGTTTTCTGGAAGCTCAACCATCTTTGGCCAGTCCTTAATATTAGGTCCAAGCTGAAGCTCAACTGAAGGATCTGCCTTGCCCTTTGAATCAAATACTCTGTTCTTATATATCTCGCTGTCAAAATGATATGTGTATGCGTTAAAGGCTCCATCAAACTCTGTTGCAGGTGTAAGAACGCCTTTATTAGCTGCTGTTGCAGCAATAGAACGAGCATCCATAAGAGCAACTGAAGCCACCTGTCCGCTCTGAACCTTGGATCCCTCGCGGTTAGGGAAGTTTCTGGTCGAATGTCTGATACTAAAGGCATTGTTGGCAGGTGTATCTCCGGCGCCAAAGCATGGGCCACAGAATGCCGTCTTAAGGATTGCTCCAGACTCAAGGATTGCTGCTGCCGCGCCATTTTTAACAACTTCCATGAAAATAGGTGTTGATGCAGGATACACGCTAAGGGTAAATCTGTCGTTTCCAATGAAGTGACCCTTAAGGATATCTGCTGCCGCGCAGATGTTCTCAAATCCACCGCCGGCACAGCCTGCGATGATTCCCTGATCTACCATGAGTTTTCCATCTTTTATCTTATCCTGAAGCGAAAACTCTACCTTGTCACCAAAGCTTACTTTAGCTCTCTTCTCGACGTCAGCAAGGATATCTGCTGCATTCTTGTTTACCTCAGCAATCTCATAGACATTACTTGGATGGAAAGGCATGGCAATCATTGGATTTATGCTGCTTAGATCAACCTTTACAAGGCCGTCATAATAAGCTACATTACCTGGCTTAAGCTCTTTGTAATCACCACTTCTTCCGTGGATATCATAAAACTCTTTTATCTTGTCATCTGTCTGCCATATTGATGAAAGACAGGTTGTCTCTGTTGTCATTACATCAACGCCAATACGGAAGTCTGCGCTAAGATTCTTAACACCAGGGCCTACAAACTCCATTACTTTATTCTTGACGTATCCGTTTCCAAATACTTTTCCGATAATTGCAAGGGCAACGTCCTGTGGACCAACGCCCTTCTTTGGCTCTCCCTCAAGGTAAATTGCCACAACTCCCGGCATATCAACATCATAGGTCTGGCCAAGGAGCTGCTTTACAAGCTCAGGTCCACCCTCTCCAATTGCCATGGTTCCAAGGGCGCCATATCTTGTATGAGAATCGGAGCCAAGAATCATGCCGCCAGCACAGGCCAGCATTTCTCTAGCGAACTGGTGAATAACTGCCTGATGAGGTGGAACATAAATTCCGCCATACTTCTGAGCAGCAGTAAGTCCAAACATGTGATCATCTTCATTAATTGTTCCGCCTACTGCGCATAGTGAGTTATGACAGTTGGTAAGAACATATGGAATTGGGAATTTTTCAAGACCTGAAGCTCTTGCTGTCTGAATAATACCTACATATGTAATATCATGAGATGTAAGCTTATCAAATTTAACACAAAGCTTCTCCATATTTCCGGAAGTATTGTGAGCTTTGAGAATTCCATAAGCAATCGTATTCTCTCTTGCGGACTCTTTTGATGCCCCGTCAAAACCTTCTGAGGAAAGGCGTGCGCTGCATTCAGCATCCTCAGGTACAATCGTTGTTCCATTTAGTAGAAAACATCCACCAGCCAATGTTGATACCATATTAAACCTCCACCATTATTAATTTGCAATACATGTATACAATAATACTGGCGCTATCATATCATAATTCCATGCAAATATCTACATGTCAAAATTCATCTCTTACAGCCTGAATTTGTGATGTAAGTCCTTCAAAGCCTGCCTCTTTTAACGCTTTTCTAAAGGCTTCTACCTCCTCAAGAGGTGTCACCTCGTACTGGCCGTAAGTTATCTCAGGAATATACTTTTCACAGACCTTTAGCACAGCCTCCATTTCAGGGCCATAATCCACCGACATGAAGGGCACTTTATCCCAGGGATAATCAATAGCCACGTGATTATAGTCTTCTAAAAGCTCATAGTAATCTGACCAGGCATAGGTGGAATCAGGGATTTCCTCTTCATCGCGTCTTCCCCACCAGAAATTTGTTACTATACTATCTCTATCTACATTGTAGCCACTAGGCTTTTCCAACATGCCATCTTTATTGACAACGTACTGAACTCCTTCTATTCCGTATCTAAGAAGTCTGTAGCACTCTTTATCATTCCTAAGCATGTCATAAACCATTAGCGCTCTTTCAGGGTTCTTTGACCCTTTATAAATAGCCATGGCACCATGTAGAATACTTGTTTTTTGAAGATTAGCTTTTTCTTTTCCAAACCAGAAGAATTTAACATCTGAGCCAATCTGGGTTATTTCCATATTGGGCTTAACCTGGGTAAAAAACTGCTGAGTATGATGCTGCTCAAGTGCTGTGATTCCTGCCAAAAATTCCTCGGAGTTATCCCCGGATGTAACCAGATCCTTTTTCCAGACTCCAATATTGTTCCACTGCTTCATCAGCTTTGCGAATTCTATCAGCTCATCACCCTCGTAAAAAGGAGAGTAGATGGTCTTGAGATTATCTTTATCTGCCCCCCAAAGACCATAGGTGTTAAGCTCATAAATAGGAACATATCCGGAAGCAGACATAAGATAGCCCAGGGTTATGATGGTATTATCGCCCTTCACATCCCAGGGCGTCATCTCTGGTATATTTTCTGCGACGTAGGTCACATATTTTGTAAGATCATTCCAGCTTTTTACCTCATCAATACCTGCTTTTTTTGCAATATCATCTCGGTAAATAAAGCCATGATTAGTCCACTGGGAGTACTCATTCTCCGGAATCATATATATATCGCCGTTATATGAACACTCCTGCCACTGTTCGGAGGTTACATTTCTATAGGTATCAGGACAATATGTGCGCAGCATCTCTTCTGAAAGAGGCAGGTAGTTGCCTTTTTGAACATTCTGCCAGGTATCCAGCCAATCAGATCCCGTGCCTACTAGATCAATGTCTATTTCTCCAAGATCCAGTACACTGTCGTACTGATTTAGGTAGTCATCCCATCCAATATAGTAAATATCAAGCTTAGCGTTCAGCTCCTTTAGCAAAATCTTATTAAGCTTCTCGATTACAAGCTCTGTTTTACCGTTGGTTGGTTTATTTCCAATGGTAAGATAGGTGATTGTAACCGGATCTTCAGACATTTTTATGTTTTCTGCGGCATCAATAGGCTTTCTCTTCTCTCTTCCGCAGGCCATACAGCTAACTATAAGAACCAAAACCAGCAAGATGGATACTATCTTATTCTTCACAGGACGTTCCTTTCTTTTCCTTTTCAGCCTTGTTCCTTGCTCTAAGCTCCACAAAAAAATCCTTTAACATCTGACCGCACTCTTCCTTAAGTACGCCTTTTTTTACACTTACCTGGTGATTGAAATCCGGATTATTCAAAATATCCATTACCGAGCCGGCGCAGCCAGCCTTTGGGTTTTCTGCCGCCATGATCACCTGCGGTATCCTTGCCTGAACTATGGCTCCAGCACACATCTGACAGGGCTCCAATGTAACATATAATCTGCAGTCTTCAAGTCTCCAGTCCTTTATTACTCTCCCCGCCTTTTTGATGGCGGTTATCTCCGCATGAGCCAGCGGTGTCTTATCCGTATTTCTCCTGTTGTAGCCTCTCCCAATTATCTTTCCTTCATAGACTATTACGCAGCCAATAGGTACCTCTCCAAGCGCATAGGCCTTCATGGCTTCCTTTATGGCGGCCTTCATATATTTAATATCTTCTTTCTCCTCATCTGACAATTTAAGGCCTCGAAGGCTTATCTTGTCATAGGATTTTGGCTTTATCTGCACTGCTTCTCCTAATTCATACTAAAATGGTAGTAATTACATTTATTTTTTGCTATCATATATGAACGACAATTATTTGTCGCTTGCTTAATTAATAATATCACACATTTTTCATCTGAGGTTAATTATGAAAATATCTACGAAAGGCCGCTATGGTCTTAGAGTAATGATAGATTTGGCAATCCATAATAATGGAGAATATATTGCCCTTAAAGACATCGCTGTAAGGCTTGATATTACTGTTAAATACTTGGAACAGATAGTTGGAACCCTTAATAAGGCTGGTTTTCTTGAAAGCATGAGAGGAAACAGCGGTGGACACCGTCTTGCCAAAAAGCCTTCTGAGTATAAGGTTGGAGACATCCTTCGAGTAATGGAGGGGAACTTTTCCCCTGTAGAATGCCTATCCGATGAGGAATCTGCCTGCCCCATGTCCGAAAGCTGCGCATCCCTTATCTTTTGGAAAGGCCTTGATGATGTGGTAAACAAGTACATCGACAGCTATACGCTGCAGGATCTTCTTGATCCAAAAATCTCTTGAAAAAATACTTAAAACAAAGTATATTTATATAGCGGTTTTGTGAAGGGTGCATGTAGAATCCTTTGTACAGAATCGGGTCTTATGCAATGGAAATCTACGAACCGTGTCAGGTCGGGAACGAAGCAGCACTAAGTAGAACCTTTCATGTGTTGTAAGGTCGCCTGGTTTTGTCGGTTCTGCATGTATCCCTCACAGAACCGCTTTTTCTTTATCTATTCTCCAAATACTTCATATAACTGATTACCATCAGCGCAATTTTGAAGGTAAGCGCATCATCAAACTTCCTGACATCAAGTCCAGAGCTTTTTTCAAGCTTTTCAATCCTGTAAACAAGCGTATTTCTATGCACAAACAGCTGTCTTGAGGTCTCTGATACATTAAGATTGTTTTCAAAGAATTTATTTATTGTATTAAGTGTCTCCTCATCAAGATCATCCGGAACTTCTTTTCCTCCAAAAATCTCGTCTATAAAGATTCGGCAAAGACTCTCCGGAAGCTGATAAATAAGTCTTCCTATGCCAAGCGTGTTGTAGGCATTAACTCTCTTCTCAGCATAGAAGATTCTTCCTACATCCAAAGCCATTTTGGCTTCTTTGAAGGATTTACTAAGGTCCTTTATCTCATCCACAATTGTTCCATAGGCTACTCTGACGTTCAGCATAGCCTCGGTATTCATCATATCAACAATTGTTGTTGCAATCTGATTTATTTCCTCATAGGTCTGGCCTCTTGAAAGATTCTTTATAAGGATAACGCTGTTCTCATCTACTGCAGTAACATAGTCCCCTGAGTGCTGGCCATACATGCTTGACAAAAGCTCCTGGGCAGAATTATCCTGAGAGCGACCAGTTTCAACAAGGATAATTACTCTTGGAACATTTACTTCTACCTTGAGCTTTCTTGCTCTGTTATAAACATCTATAAGAAGTAGATTGTCCAAAAGAAGATTCTGGAAGAAATTGTTTCTGTCAAATCTCTCCTTGTAAGCAACTATAAGGTTCTGGAGCTGACTTACGCCGATTTTACCGACCATATACGCGTGCTCACTATCTCCCTTTGCCAGGAGCACATATGCAGGCTCGCCCTCATCAAGCACCTTGAATAAGTGCACATCACCGATAACCTGTGAATCCACCGGCGAATTAGCAAAGCTTATGACTATTGATACATCAAGAAAGTCCTTTTCACTTGTAGCAGCAATAACCTCTCCGCTAAAGTCCATGACACAAAGCTCAACCTTAGTAATTGCCCCCAGTTCATCAATGCTTGTTTTAATAGTCTGCGCAGATATCATCTTTTTCGCTCCTTCTAATATCCCACCTAGCGTTAAATCACGTCTCTATTAACTATAATATCACAAAAGAGCCGTGCATCAAATGCACGGCTCCTAAACATCTCATAGATATTAGTTTGTGATTGTCTTCTCTGTCTCTTTGTCGAATACGTGAATCTTCTCAACATCGAAAGCAAACTTAACCTTATCGCCAGGTCTAGCTGTTGTACGAGAATCAACTCTAGCTGTGATAGGGAACTCAGCGAGATCGAAGTACAGATAAACTTCTGCACCAAGAAGCTCGTATACGTTGATT
>JAEEGL016891343.1_pt1 | contig 32219 bp, 25 predicted proteins | sample 9134231 | NCBI WGS metagenome assembly JAEEGL01 (sample SAMN16246548, study PRJNA631951) | gut metagenome | biome: gut microbiome; feature: rumen; material: fiber-attached | host: Bos | place: Iran: Karaj | collected 2018-10 | reverse complement strand
CCGGGATAGCTTCAACGAGCTTGGAAGCTACGAAAGGTCTGTAGAGGCGAACCTTAACGAGACCGTACTTGCCGCCGTTAGCGTTGAGGTAGTCGATAGTCTCCTCGATAGTCTCGTTTACAGAGCCCATTGCGATGATGATGTGCTCAGCGTCAGCTGCGCCGTAGTAGTTGAAGAGCTTGTAATCTGTACCGATGAGGTCGTTTACCTTGTTCATGTAGTCCTCAACGATTGCCGGGAGAGCGTCGTAGTACTTGTTGCAAGCCTCACGAGCCTGGAAGAATACGTCCGGGTTCTCAGCGGAGCCGCGGAGAACAGGTCTCTCGGGGTGGAGGGCACCGTCTCTGAATGCCTGAGCAGCGTCCTTGTCGAGGAGGTCATAGAGTGTAGCGTCGTCCCATGTCTCGATCTTCTGGATCTCGTGAGATGTACGGAAACCGTCGAAGAAGTGGAGGAAAGGAACTCTGCCCTTAATTGTGGAAAGGTGAGCAACTGCACCGAGGTCCATTACTTCCTGTGCGCTGCCGGAGCAAAGCATTGCATAACCGGTCTGGCGGCAAGCGTAAACGTCGGAGTGGTCGCCGAAGATATTGAGCGCGTGCGAGGAAACACATCTTGCCGAAACGTGGATAACGTTCGGGAGGAGCTCGCCGGCGATCTTATACATATTCGGGATCATCAGGAGAAGTCCCTGAGAAGCGGTGTATGTAGTTGTGAGAGCACCTGCTGCGAGGGAGCCGTGAACTGTTCCGGCTGCGCCTGCCTCGGACTGCATCTCAGCGACTGTTACAGGCTGTCCGAAAAGGTTCTTCTTGTCCTTTGCAGACCAGCTGTCTGTTACCTCTGCCATTACAGAGGAAGGTGTGATAGGGTAAATCGCAGCTACGTCTGTAAAGGGATAGGACACCCAAGCAGCAGCGTTGTTACCGTCCATGGTCTTCATTTTTCTTTTGATTGCCATAGGAATATACCTCCTAAAAAAATTAGCGGTCGCAGAAGTTAGGCAAAGCTAATCGTCTAACCCCTTACAACATCACATAGTATTATACCACATTTCCCGTTTTTTGTAAACACCTTTTTTTAATTTCCCGCACAAATCTGTTCATTCATTTTGTTGCAGTTTTCACAAATCATGCTGCGTCTGAGGCGCCTTAGCGGTACCCTTTTATAATATGTAGGCCCGGGCGTTTGGCGGCACATGACGTTTTATTTGGCCGTTTCCAAATCCTTTTTGTATATTATGCAGAGAAATGCCCCGGCATTATTGTGCAATGCGGCAAAAATTCTTCTTTCGACATAAAAATTTCAGGATTTCACTTGACGTTCACGGTGAAATAGGGTATAATGTCTGTAGTGTTAAGTAATGTTTCAATTATTAACACTCGTTTTGTTGTCTCCTTTCTTTTGTTCTACACATATTTATTTGTACTTATCTGTGTAAAAGCAGGGCTTCCGCCCTGCTTATTTTTTTGCGCGGAAGCATAAGATCTGTTGCCTGTCTCGTAAGGCGTTTGAAAACGCAGGATATCGTGCAGGGAGATGCCTGCACCGACCCGGACATTTATGGTTATACGCGGGCGGGGTCAGTGAGATTTTTGCAGGGGGATATCAGCTATATCAGACGGGCGAGGTAGTATATCAGTCCGTATGCCGCCGACGCGGCGCTGCCGTACAGTATCACGGGTCCAGCTATCGTGAATATCTTCGCGCCTACCCCGAGGATATACCCCTCCGACTTCGCTTCCACCGCTGACGAGCCCACTGCGTTCGCGAAGCCCGTTACCGGGACGAGCGTTCCTGCCCCTGCGTGCTTCGCGAGCTTTCCGTACCAGCCAAGTCCCGTCAGGAGCACGCTCATGCCTATCAGTATCACCGATGTCCACGTCCCCGCCGCTTTCTCTGCGAGCCCCACGCTCATCAGCAACTCCCGCAGCAGCTCACCAAGCACGCATATCCCGCCGCCGACTGCAAAAGCCGTCGGGACGTTCACTGCGCTCGGGCTCTTCGGGGAGACTCGCTGGGTCATTTTTCCGTATGCCTCCGGAGTAATGTTCATTTTTCATCACCTCACTGTCAGTATGTGCGGAAATTTGCGGATTATCCGTCCCGGGAGACGTTGACCGGCGTGGTTTTGCGTGGTATAATCATTTTATCAGTTTGAATGAGGAGGGAGCTATGAAAGACGCTGTTGTTTATATCCACGGGAAGGGCGGAAGTCCGGACGAGGCGAGCCGGTTCGTGCCGGTCTTTCCGGGGGTAGATGTTATCGGGTTCGACTATAAGTCGGAGACGCCCTGGGAGGCGCAGGAGGAGTTCCCTGCGTTCTTCGGGGAGGTGCGCCGCGGTCATGGGAGGGTGCTGCTAATCGCAAACAGTATCGGGGCGTACCTCGCGATGTGTGCGCTGTCCGGGGTGCACATCGACCGGGCGTTCCTCATCTCGCCGGTCGTTGATATGGAGCAGCTCATTCTCGGCATGATGTCGCGGGAGGGCATTTCCGAGGAGGAGCTCAGGAGCCGCGGGGAGATCGTCACGGAGTCCAGGGATGTGCTGTCGTGGAGGTATCTTTGCTTCGCGCGGGAAAACCCGGTGGGGTGGAGCGTACCGACGGCGGTGCTGTACGGAGGCAGGGACTGGCTGACCTCGCGGGAGCAGATATCTGCCTTTGCGGAGCGCGTCGGCGCCTCGCTGACCGTCATGGAGGACGGCGGGCACTGGTTCCACACGGACAAGGAGCTGCGTTTTCTTGATGAGTGGTTAAGACGGGAAGTGTGAGCTGCGCCCGACGTCGAAGACGCCGTCCCCTGCAGCGGGGCGAGAGAGAAAAATTCTGTGGAAGTGACCGGAGCTCCCGGCGGTGGGGCAGGGGTTCAGTGGGATATGTCATAAAGTCTGCCCTTTCTTTGTTGACAATGCGCAAAAAATCCGAATAGCATTGACTTTTGTTTGTGTGTATGCTACAATTGGCGTAAGATGTTTTTTGAAAGGCAGTCTGATACCATGGATAAAGAATATATCATCGACGAACTGAGACTAAAAACTGAGATCCTGCCTAATGAATTCGACGGGACGTACCGCTCCGTGCGCGCCGCTATCGAATGCTATTCCAATGTAAAAAAGATCGCGCTCATCGACTGCAACGACCTCGAGCTGCTGTACTATCTCTCGCTCGGCAGCTGGAAGGACGATGCGGATATCCGCAGGCTGCTCGTGCAGAACAGCCACCTTTTCCACAACGATAAGCTGCTGCTCGAGAAAAGGCTCGACAAGATATGGAGCTCCGGCTCAAAATCGCTGTTCACCCATATAGTCGGGAAAAGGGAGATGGAGTTCCTGACCGCGCCGTTCATGCTCAGGGAGCTCCCTATCGCCAAGAACACCGAGGCGATACAGTTCTTCTTCAAGATGTGCATAAACCTCTCCGGGCTCGAGAACGACAGCATCCTCTTTGAGTCCGCACAGAGTATGCTCAGCTCGCAGATAAAGGATTCGGGTATGCCTGTGTATATCCTCTCGAGGATACTGCACTGCATCGAGCCGTTCACCTTCGCTATACTCGGCGAGAGCGTGACAGACTCGGCTGTCTACAAGACTATCGGGCTCGAGCTGAAGCGTCCGGACGACATCACGCAGTATATCAATAACTGCCGTAAGATAATGGACTTCCGCGACTCGAACTTCAAGTTCAAGAACATGAGAGTCTTCGACCTCATGTCGTGGGAGCTGCTCGACCCAAAGGGGGCGCCGTCCGTTGCGCCGTCTGTCCCGGTAAAGGAGGAGCGCGTCCGCAAGACCTCCGGGGCACCGCTCAATCAGATACTCTATGGCCCTCCCGGCACCGGCAAGACCTACAACGTCGTCAAGTACGCTGTGGAGCTCATCGAGGGTGACAGGATACCGTCCGGCGTGCCGTATTCCGATATAAGGGCGAGGTACGACAGGTACGCGGCGACCGGACAGATAAAGTTCACGACCTTCCACCAGTCGCTCAGCTACGAGGAGTTCGTTGAGGGAATACGTCCGGTGGTAGTTGACAGGTACGGAAACGATACAAGCACTGCACACGCGGATACGACCGTCGTTTACCGTCCGTACAACGGCGTTTTCAAGTCGCTGTGCGAGAAGGCTTCAAAGAGTCCGCATATGAATTTCGTGGCTATAATCGACGAGATAAACCGCGGTAATATCTCGAGGATATTCGGTGAGCTCATCACGCTCATCGAGGAGTCGAAGAGGGGGACGTCGGTCATTCTCCCCTACTCGCAGACTGAGTTCTCCGTGCCGGCGAATCTCTATATCCTCGGCACGATGAACACCGCAGACCGCTCTATCGCTATGCTCGACACCGCGCTGCGAAGAAGGTTCGATTTCATCGAGATGATGCCGCAGCCCGCTCTGCTCGGGAACTGCGAGGGAGTTGACCTCTGTGAGCTGCTCACTGCACTCAATGAGCGTATCGAGTACTACTACGACCGCGAGCACGCTATCGGTCATGCTTACTTCATGAAGAGCACCGGCTGTATCACTACCCTCAATGAGCTGAGGGAGGTGTTCTCAACCAAGATAATCCCGCTGCTGCAGGAGTATTTCTTCGACGACTACGAGCGCATAAGGCTCATCCTCAACGACGACAACACCTTCATCGAGTGCATCGCGCCGAAGTACATAAAGCAGTTCGACTCCGGGCAGAGGCTCTACAGGCTCGGGAGTCCCGCGAACTGGAACGTCGGGCACTTCATCAATATCTACAAGGATATTTCCTGATGAACGGAGGATACGATGTACACCAGACATATTTGCGTATCTGCCGGTGATGTCATCGCGGAGATGTCCCCTGAGAACGCTGAGCTAACCAAAATGCTCGGTGATTTCACTGAGGTCTGTGCTGCCGAGGGTCGGGGTGCGGTCACGGTCAGTCAGAGGGACGGTAAAAGGTGCTTCACTGCGGGCGGGTACTGCGGGTTCGCGTACCTCGCCGACGGGACGCTCATAGAGATACTGCCGAGGACTGATGGCGGTACCGGGGAGGCGCGTAAGGCGCTCTGCGTGGAGTTCTGCAAGAGGTGCGGGCATACGTTCAGTGCGTCGGGACTGTACCCGGAGATGAACTTCATGGAGTACCTCATCTCCGTTTTCGCCGGGGAGACCATGAAGATCATCAAGAGCGGAGTGCTCTCCGCTTACGCGAGCCGCGAGGAAAACATGAACACCGTACACGGGACTATCCTCTTCTCCGAGAATATCCGGCGGAATCTCGTCCACCGGGAGCGGATATACGTCCGGCATGACGTTTTTACCCCCGACCGCGCTGAGAACCGCATTATCAAGGCGGCGGCGGTCAGGCTCAGCAAGCTCACTGCTTCGTCGCAGAGCTCTCATCTGCTAATGGAGGCGATGTCCTTCCTCGATGAGGTGCCGCTGCCGAGAGATGTCGCGGCGGAGTTTCCCAAATGCATCAACACCCGCAATACCAAAAAGTACAGCACTACCCTCAGCATCTGCCGTATGCTCTTCGACAAGAGCGCCGGCTCTGCCTTCACGGGGAAGTTCGTTTCCTGTGCACAGTTTTTTGAGGTGGGATAAAGATGTCCGTTTTCCTGCGACCATAAGGTCGCAGGGGAGAAATAATGATGCGGTAGAATGAGACGCCCTCTCTTGCAGGGCGTCTCCTATGGTTGGGTCAGGTATTCTTGGGCATAAAAAAGCTCTCCCGGGGGAGAGCTTTCTTCATGTCTGTACGGTCGTTTTGAAGGTCAGTTTAGAGGTGTCGGAGTAGCTGAGGCGGGTGTCCTCTATCTGCGGGAACGCCGCCTTGAACGCCTCCACGACCCTCCCGTCGAACTGCGTGCCTGAGTTCTTCACTATCTCGTCGAACGCTTCCTGCGGTGTCCACGGATCCTTGTAGCTGCGCTTCGAGGTGAGGGCGTCGTAAACGTCGGCGACTGCCACTATCCTGCCCTCCATTGATATCTCGTCGCCGTGCTTGCCCTGCGGATATCCCCTGCCGTCGGGTCGCTCATGGTGGTCAAGGGCTATAGTGCGGGCAAGCTCCATTATGTCGCCCTCGACGTTCTCGAGCAGCTCGCCGCCGTAGCCGGAATGCTTCTTTATCTCGGCGAACTCCTCGTCCGTCAGGCGGGCTGGCTTTTCGAGTATCTGCGCTGACACGAGGAGCTTGCCGATGTCATGCATGGTGGACGCAAGGCGCAGCTTCTCGCAGTCCTCGTCTGGCAGCCCGAGCTGGCGGGCAAGTATCTTCGAGTACTCGGATACGCGCTTGACGTGGTTGCCGGTCTGGGCGGATTTGTTTTCGGTTATCTCGGCGAAGGAGACTATCATCTCCTCCTGTATGCGGGCGGTCTGGTCTGCTTTCGCCTGCAGGTAGGCGCCGTACTCGAACAGCGCTGAGAACAGCCGGAGCAGCAGGGTTATCACTATCGCGATGATGGGATCGTAAAAGATGAGCAGCAGCGAGAAGCGTGAGGCTGTCTTCAGCGTTTTCGCGGCTTCTGTGGTGAAGGGCGTCTCTCCCTCCGTTATCTTTTTTATCAGCTTGCGCATGACGTTGAGCAGGAATACCATAGCACCGACGAGCAGGATATACAGCGTCATCGTTATCGCGACCTGAAGGCGCGGGTCTATACCCGTTATATCAAGCGCAATGACTGTATCTACAAGGTCGTCGCCGGCAAAGCCCTTCGCCATTTTTTCGGCAAAGCTCATGCTGATAAGGCTCAGGATAATAACTGCCGCAAAGCCGATGCACGCGGCGATACCGACGATCATCGCTGCTCTGCATAAGCCGCCGAGCTGTCTGCCTATTTTTAGTATCCGTTTTTTGGTCTCTTCCATGATAGTCACCCCGGGTCTCATTATAGGTACATGATAGCATATTTTTCGGGGAAAGTCAATCAGTGGAGACAAGCGGGGAAGGACGGCTGGGCGAGTGCTGGACGCGCGTTAGCAATTGCAAACAAATTAATGCGGGTGCGGCTCCGTATATTATAAAAATCGACGAAATGCCTGAAAAATGATTGACAAACGGCTCAGAGCGTGATAACATATGAATAGACATTCATATGTTATCCGACTGTACATGACATAAATGTCCGACATCAACGATATAAGGGGAATTTTCATTATGAGCCAGAACGATATTGCTTTCCTTACCGTAAAGGGACTGAAAAAGAGCTTCGGCAGCGGTGATACACGTCAGGAGGTCCTCAAGGGCATGGACTTCACTGTGGGACGCGGGGAATTCTGCGTGCTACTCGGGCCCTCGGGCTCGGGCAAGTCTACGCTGCTCAATATCCTCGGCGGCATTGACAGCGCCGATGAGGGCGAGATCTCCATCAACGGCGACAAGCTCGCGGAAATGGACGAGAAAAGCCTTACCCGATACAGACGCAAGCACCTCGGGTATGTCTTCCAGATGTATAACCTCATCCCTGACCTCAACGTCAAGGAGAATATCGAGACTGGGGCTTACCTCTCCGATAAGCCGCTCGATATAGATGAGCTCCTGAAGATTCTCGGGCTCTATGAGCACCGCTACAAGCTGCCCAATCAGCTCTCGGGCGGTCAGCAGCAGAGAGTATCCATAGGCAGGGCGATAGTCAAGAATCCCGATATCCTCCTCTGCGACGAGCCCACCGGCGCTCTCGACTACAATACCTCCAGGGAGATATTGCAGCTCATCGAGGAGGTCAATAAAAAGTACGGGAATACCGTTATCATGGTCACGCACAACGAGGCGATAAAGCAGATGGCGGATCACGTCATAAAGCTCCGCGACGGCAGGATCAGGCACGATATAGTCAATTCCGAAAAGCTCTCCGCCGCTGAGATAGAGTGGTAAGGAGGCGCGGGAATGGAGAAGAAAAGCATCTCTTTCGGCACGCGCCCTGCGGATCCGCTCCGCAGGAGAGTATGGAGGGATATCCGCCGCGACTGGCGGAGATACCTGATGATATTTATCATGCTCGTTGCAACTATCGGGTTCGTTTCGGGTATGTACGTTGCGAACAACAGTATGCTCAAGACGCTCAGCAAAAACGTCAGCAGTCTGAACCGCGAGAACGGTCACTTCACCCTCTCGCAGAAGGCGGACAGTGACGTTATAGACGCCGTGGAGAGCGGCGAGCTGCCTGAGGTGTTCGGCGAGGACGAGGACTTCGAGCCCGTGCCGGTCACTGTGTATGAGCTGTTCTACAAGGACGCTTCTGAGGGACTCGCCGGGAAGGGCGGCAGCACGGGCACTGTCCGAGTTTACGGCGAGCGCCGGGACGTTGACAGGTACGATATCTTCGACGGACGCGCTCCCGAGAATGAGAACGAGATCATCATCGACCGTATGCACGCCGACAACGCGGGGATAAAGGTCGGGGACCAGATAACCGCTGAGGGCGCGGAGTTCGAGGTGGTCGGGCTCGCGGCGTTCGTGGACTACAGTGCGCTGTATGAGAGCAACACCGATACCATGTTCGACGCGCTCACATTCAACGTCGCTATGACAACGGACGAGGGCTTCGAGCGTATCAGCGCTCCGGAAGAGGCGAACTATGCGTTCACCTATGTCAGGGAGCCGGCGGACGAATATGAGGAGAAAGAAATGTCCGATAACTTCCTCAAGGTGCTGTTCGCTCAGACGGCTGTGTCGGGCTGCGAGGGTCTGGAGATAACGGACTACGTTCCCGCATATGCCAATAATGCGCTGACCTTCGCTGAGAACGATATCGGCAAGGACAAGGCTATGGGCGGGGTGCTGCTGTATATCCTCACGGCTGTGCTCGCGTTCATTTTCGCGGTGACTATCAGCACGACACTCGAGCAGGAGGCGTCGGTCATCGGTACGCTCAGGGCATCAGGTTATACGCGCGGGGAGCTCCTGCGGTACTACATGAGCGCTCCCCTGCTCATCGTCATCATTTCGGCTGTTATCGGTAATGTGCTCGGGTATACCGTGCTGAAGGATACTGTCGCGGATATGTACTACGGGAGCTACAGCCTGCCGACGTTCGAGACGCTGTGGACCCCGGAGGCCTTCATCCGCACGACTGTCGTTCCGATAGTGCTCATGCTCGTGATAAACGTCATCGTCATCACAAGGGCGCTGAAGCTCTCGCCGCTGAGGTTCCTCAGACATGACCTCAAACGCACCAAGAGGAAGAAGGCGGTAAGGCTCCCGAGATGGGGATTCCTGCACAGGTTCAGGCTGAGAGTGTTCCTCCAGAATATCCCCAACTACATAATGCTGTTCGTAGGGATAACCTTCGTTATGCTGCTCATCTCCATGGCGGTCGGTATGCCGGAGACGCTCTCCTACTATCAGGATTCCATGGGGGATATGATGTTCGCGGAGGATCAGGTCGTCCTCAGGAGCACTGTTGACGAAAACGGCGATACTATCATCACGTCTGCGGACGGTGCAGAACGGTTCTCCATGGCTTCGCTCGAGAGGAAGTCCGATGTCTACAACGAGGAAGTCGCGGTATACGGCGTCGAGGCGGACAGCAGGTATGTAAGGCTCGGCGAATGCGCGGAGGGTTCCGTCTACATCTCGAAGGCTTATGCCGATAAGTACGGCGTGAGCGCCGGGGATACCATAAAGCTCTCCGAGAAGTACGAGCACAAGGACTACGAATGGAAGGTGCAGGGCATTTACGATTACTCCGCGGCGGTCGCGGTCTTCATGGAACGGGAGCAGCTCAACGAGGTCTTCGGAAGGGACAGCGGGGATTTCACCGGGTATATGTCCGATGAGATGATAACCGATATCGGCAAGGAATACATCGCTAAGGAGATAACCTCGCAGGATATGATCAAGGTGGCGGATCAGCTCGACAAGTCGATGGGCGCGTTCATGTTGTACTTCCAGTACGTCTGCTTCATCGTCGCGGCGATAATCCTCTATCTGCTCACTAAAATAATCATCGAGAAAAACGAGCGCTCTATCTCTATGGCGAAGATACTCGGCTACGGGAACGGTGAGATCGCTTCGCTGTATCTCATACCTACGGCTGTGGTCGTGTTCTTCTCTGAGTTCCTCGCGATTTACCTCGGATTCAAGCTCATGGAATTCTTCTGGAAGCTCATCATGATGGAGATGAGCGGATGGTTCGCATTCATCCTCCCCTTCTCCGGGTTCGTGAAGGAGTTCCTGCTCGTGTTTGCGGCGTATGTCATCATCACGGTGCTCGACTATATGCGCATTCGCAGGATACCCAAGGCGCTCGCGCTCAAGAATATGGAATGAGTTCCGGTGCGGACAATAAAAAGGTATCGACCTTCGGTCGATACCTTTTTCATTCTTCTTTTTTACAGCAGCTTCTCCATTCGGATACAGTCAAAGGTGTCGCCGTGGATAACGGTGCGGTCAGTTACGGTGTAGCCGAGCTTTTCGTAAAAGCCCACTGCTGTGTCGCGGCTCTCCACTGCGGCTCTGCCATAGCCGAGCTCGCGGAGCCAGCTTTCCGCTTCGGTGACGGTTCGCCAGCCCAAGCCCCTCCCGCGGTACTCCGGCAGGACCACTACCCGTCCTATCATCGCGGAGGCTGCGTCAATCGGGTAGATGCGCGAGGTCGCTACGGGGAAGCTGCCGTCGAGCAGGACGATGTATTTCGTATCGGGGGTGTCGTGTTCGTCGAACTCGCGGCGCAGGGTGATATTGTGCTGCCTTGCCATGCCCTGTATGCGGACGTAGTATGCTCCCGCCTGCTGCCATGTCTCGGTCGCTCTCATCACGGTTATTTCCATTGCTGTTCCCTCTTCCGTTTTGATACCCTCACTGGGACGTGAGGGGTCAGTGTCACAGACAATATTATACCACGGACGCGGTGGGATTTCAAGTCGCCGACAAGGACAGAACGACAAAGCCGGCAGTTCGCACTGCCGGCTCTGTCGTTCTGCTGTAAAATCAAGGAGTCATCTATTATGGGCAGTAAGCTGTCCTGTGGTGAAAATTCCTGCGGCGCGGGACATCATACTCCGAACAGGAGCTTGTCGTATGCCGGGAACGGCCAGTAGGTCTCTGCTGTTACTGTTTCTGCCTTGTCTGCTGCCGCACGGAGCTTATCCATTGCGGGGAGCATCGTGTCGCGGACAAATTCGGAAGCCTTGATTATCTCGGTCTGCTTCTTGAAGTCTGCAACGGTCTTTTCGAGCTTTGTCGTTGCAGCATCCATCTCGTCAATGAGGGCGGAGAGGTCTGCTACAAGGCTGGTCTCGTACTTGCAGGCTGCCTTCGATACGCTCTTCTTTACGGCTACTGCGGAGGCTGTGTCAGCAGCGAACTTCGCTACTGCGGGGATTATCTCCTTGCGTGCCATGTCTATCATGGTGATAGCCTCGATGTTCACGGTCTTGATGTAGTTATCCAGCATTATCTCGCAGCGGGAGGTGATCTCCGCCTCTGTGAAGATACCGTGGGAGGTGAGCATATCTACGTTCTTCTTGTCGCAGATCTTCGGCATTGCGTCAGCGGTGGTCTTCAGGTTCATCAGGCCGCGCTTCTCGGCTTCCTTGATCCATGCGTCATCGTAGCCGTTGCCGTTGAAGATGATACGCTTGTGATCCTTTATCGTCTTCTTGATGAGGTCGTGGAGCGCCTTGTTGAAGTCCTTGGCGCCTTCGAGCTTGTCTGCGAACTGCTTCAGCGACTCTGCAACTGCTGCGTTGAGGTGGATATTCGCGCAGGAGATGCTGTTGGACGAGCCGAGCATACGGAACTCGAACTTGTTGCCTGTGAATGCGAACGGCGATGTACGGTTGCGGTCGGTGCTGTCCTTGCTGAACTTGGGGAGGACGTCTACGCCGAGCTGCATCTTCTCTTTTTTCGTGCCGCCGTAGGGCTTATCCTTTTCGATAGCGTCGAGGACGGCTGTGAGCTCGTCGCCGAGGAATATGGAGATAACTGCCGGGGGAGCTTCGTTTGCTCCGAGACGGTGGTCGTTGCCGGCTGTTGCTACTGACAGTCTGAGCAGATCCTGATAGTCGTCAACTGCCTTTATTACTGCTGCAAGGAACAGCAGGAACTGGGCGTTCTCTGCGGGGGTTTCGCCCGGAGAGAGGAGGTTCTCGCCCTGATCTGTCGAGATAGACCAGTTATTGTGCTTGCCGGAGCCGTTTACTCCTGCGAAGGGCTTTTCGTGGAGCAGGCATACGAGTCCGTGACGGAGCGCGACCTTCTGCATTACTTCCATTGTGAGCTGGTTGTGGTCAGCGGCGATGTTGGTCGTGTCGTAGATGGGTGCGAGCTCGTGCTGGGCGGGCGCTACCTCGTTGTGCTTGGTCTTCGCGAGGATACCGAGCTTCCACAGCTCCTTGTCGAGGTCTGCCATGTACTCGGCTACTCTCGGCTTGATCGAGCCGAAATAGTGGTCGTCCATTTCCTGTCCCTTGGGAGGCATCGCGCCGAACAGCGTGCGTCCGGTCATGATGAGGTCCTTTCTCTTCTTCCACATCTCGCGGTCTACGAGGAAGTACTCCTGCTCAGGACCCACTGAGGTCTTGACGCTCTTTACCTTGTCATTGCCGAACAGCTTCAGGATACGGATAGCCTGCTTGTTAAGGGCTTCCATAGAACGCAGGAGGGGCACCTTCTTGTCGAGGGCTTCGCCGGTGTAGGAGCAGAATGCCGTCGGGATATAGAGTGTGCCGTCCTTGATGAATGCGTAAGAGGTCGGATCCCATGCTGTATAGCCGCGAGCCTCGAAGGTCGCGCGGAGTCCGCCCGAGGGGAACGATGATGCGTCGGGCTCGCCCTTGACGAGCTCCTTGCCGGAGAATTCCATGATGACTCTGCCGTCGGGTGCGGGCGAGATGAAGCTGTCGTGCTTCTCAGCCGTAACGCCTGTCATTGGCTGGAACCAGTGGGTGTAGTGCGTTGCGCCCTTTTCAACTGCCCACTCCTTCATGGCAGCTGCTACTGCGTTCGCGACCGAGATATCGAGCGGGGTGCCCTTGTCGATAGTCCTTTTCAGCGACCTGTAGACCTTGTCTGAAAGCGTGGCTTTCATGATCCTGTCGTCGAATACCATTGAGCCGAAATAATCTGTTATCTTTTCCATTGTAATTACCTCCAGTTGATTTTATGCAGAGCTTACTGCGGATATATTGCTGTACTTTATATCCGCAGCAGCCTTGTATGTACTTTTTATGCCTTTTCCCATTCTGCCGAGTCGTGGAGCGCGTTGTAGCCCTCCTCGCCGGTACGGATCTTGATGACGTTCTCGATGTCGTAGATGAACATCTTGCCGTCGCCGTAGTTGCCTGTGTAAAGGGCTGCCTTTGCGGCTGCGATGACCTTCTCAACGGGTACTGCGCATACGGCTATCTCTGCCTTTACCTTCGGGAGCAGATTCATTTCAACTGTGGTACCGCGGTAGTAGTTGAGCTGTCCGTTCTGCATTCCGCAGCCGAGGACGTTCGTTACTGTGATACCCTTTACATCGATAGCCTCCATAGCCTCGATGAACTGCTGGAGCCTCTGCTGTTTGAAAATAACTACGATGTTTGTCAGCTTCGGGCTGCCGTCAGCAGCGGGTACGGAGTAATTCTTGATCTCTACTGCCTCATCGACTGTAACTGCGGGAGCCTCGGGTGTGCCGACCTTCTTCACGCTCTTTGCGTCGTCCTTAGTGTAGCCCTTCATGCCGATGTCTGTGAGGGCGGGAGCGAAGTCTGCGTAAGAGGAGATGAGTCCGTGCTCTGTTACGTCAAGTCCGATTATCTCTTCCTGCTCAGATGCGCGGAGTCCGATAGTCGCCTTGATGATCATGAATACGATCGCCATTGCAACTGCTGTGAATGCTGCGATAGCTACGAAGCCTGTGATCTGTCTGCCGAGGAGTGCGAAACCGCCGCCGTAGAACAGGCCTGCGAGCTGGTTGCCGTCCTGGTCTGCAAGTGCATAGCCGGGGACCTCGGGGTTTGCGAAGAGTCCGACTGCGATCGTGCCCCAGATACCGTTCATCATGTGAACTGCTACTGCACCGACAGGATCGTCGATGTGGAGAACGTAGTCGAGGAACCATACGCCGAAGCATACGAGTAAGCCGGAAACGATACCTACGATGGAAGCACCGAGGCAGTCTGTTACGTCACAGGGTGCTGTGATACCAACGAGTCCTGCGAGCGATGCGTTCAGACACATCGAAACATCGGGCTTGCCGTACTTGATCCATGTGAAGATCATGCAGGTAACTGTTGCGATCGCGGGGGCAACTGTTGTTGTGAGGAATACGGAGCCGAGCTGGTCAACAGATGTGCAGGCAGCTCCGTTGCAGCCGTACCAGCCGAACCAGAGGATAAAGCAGCCGAGTGCGCCGATTGTGAGGTTGTGTCCGGGGATAGCGTTTACCTTGATCTCGCCGTCCTTGGTCTTATGGAACTTGCCGATTCTGGGTCCGAGGATAGCTGCACCTACGAGTGCTGCGATACCGCCGACCATGTGGATATGTGCGGAGCCGGCGAAATCATGGAAGCCCCACTGCGCCAGCCAGCCGCCGCCCCAGCCCCAGTGTGCCTCGATCGGGTACACAACTGCGCTGATAACTGCGGAGTAAACACAGTAAGAAAGGAACTTTGTACGTTCTGCCATTGCACCGGAAACGATAGTTGCGGTCGTTGCGCAGAATACGAGGTTGAACACGAAGTTCGACCAGTCGAATGAGCCGTAGGAAGTGAAGATGTCAAATCCGGGCTTGCCGATGATGCCTATGGCGTCCTCACCGAAGAGGAGACCGAAGCCTATGAGTATGAAAACTACTGTACCGATACAGAAGTCCATAAGGTTTTTCATGATGATGTTGCCGGCGTTCTTTGCACGGGTGAAGCCTGTTTCCACCATTGCGAAGCCTGCCTGCATGAAGAATACCAATGCGGCGCCGATAAGGAACCATACACCAAAGACCAGACCGTTGGTCTCATCCATGGCTTGTTGTAAAATTGTCTGAGTGTCCATAGTAATACCTCCTGATATTAGTCTTAACAGCATTTTTATACCATTTCCTAAAACGCCATTGTTATTGGGGGTATAAAATAAAATGGGGTGCAGAAGTCCTGAGACTTCATACACCCCTTTGTGTATGGAATTAGCGCTATAAAACCAAAAAGAGCTGCGGACTTTTCATCCGCAGCTCCCTTGCTGTTTACAATGCCATTATAGTCCCTTTGCGGGGATTTGTCAAGGGGTTTTTCAAAATTTGACGTTTCGCACATATTTCGCTTTAAAGCAGTGAACAATAATGTTGATTTGTACAGAAATGTGCTTTGCTCGGTATGTTCCCCTGCTGCGGTGCCCTGTGTTCTTCAGCTATCTAAAGCTTTTTGAATAAAATCCCGAGATCTTAACGATGAAAACAAATGCTTTCTGATCTGTTTAATAATATTTTACTTCAGCTCCGTCATGCTCCTCAGTCCTATGGCAAGTGTTGAGGCATTGTGCAGAAGTGCAGAAGTCGCAGGCGGGAGAACTCCGAGGACGCCCAGTCCGATGAGTCCGCCGTTGAAGCCGATTATAGTTCTGTAGTTCCAGCCGATACGCTTCATCAGTGCATTGCTAAGACTCTTAAGCTCGACAAGCGCATACAGGTCGTCTGCGGAAATTGTGATATCGGCTATTTCACGCGCTATAGCGGCTCCTGTGCTTATCGCTATGCCTGCATCAGCTTCGCTCAGCGCGGGTGAATCGTTCACGCCGTCACCTATCATTATGACCTTGCGTCCCGCTTCGTGCTCAGCTTTTATGAAAGCAGCCTTGTCCTCGGGCAACACCTCCGCGTGATACTCGTCAACGCCCACCTTTTCTGCGACCGCACGCGCTGTGCGTTCATTGTCGCCTGTCATCATAACTACGCGCGATATGCCGTATTCGTGGAGCTTCTTCACCACGTCGGCAGCTTCGTCACGGAGAGGGTCTTCTATGCAGATAACGGCTGCAACTTCGCCGCCGATAGCGAGATACAGGTGCGAATACTCCTTGGGCAGGTGTCTGAAAATACGCTCGTCAGGCGGAGTACAGCCCTCGTCCTCGATGATGAAATGATGACTGCCGATGAGTACGCGCTCATTCTCCACCATACTCGAAATGCCGTGTGCCACAACATACTCCACCTTTGAGTGGAACTCCTCATGCTCAAGTCCGCGCTCTGCCGCCGCAGCCACGACCGCATTAGCTATAGAGTGCGGGTAGTGCTCTTCAAGGCAGGCTGCCAGCCGCAGCATTTCGTCCTCGTTACGTCCGCCGAAGGTGATTACCTGTGCAACTCTCGGAGACGAATGAGTGAGTGTTCCCGTCTTGTCGAAAACTATGGTATCGGCTTCCGCAACGGCTTCGAGGAAGCGTCCGCCCTTGACAGTTATCCCCGTGCGGCTGCAATCGCGCATAGCCGAAAGTACAGATATAGGCATTGCAAGCTTGAGAGCGCAGGAGAAGTCTACCATAAGGATAGACAGTGCCTTTGTTACGTTTCGGGTCAGCAGCCACGTCAGAAGCGTGCCGCCGAGGCTCCACGGGACGAGCTTATCCGCGAGGTGTGACGCCTTGTCCTCTGCGGCGGATTTCAGCTTTTCAGACTCCTCTATCATCTTAACGATACGGTCATATCGTCCGCCGCCTGCTGTATTCTCGACAACGACCGTACACTCGCCGTCCTCGACGACCGTTCCCGCGTAAACGTAAGCGCCCTCGCTCTTGTGGACAGGCACGGATTCGCCCGTCATCGACGCCTGATTTACCATTGCGTCGCCCGAAACCACCTTGCCGTCAAGCGGTATCATCGAGCCTGTTCTGACGATAACAGTATCGTCTTTCTGCACCTCGTTCACGGGCATTAATATCTCCTGCCCGTCGTCGGTTTTTACCCACACCTGTTCAACACCGAGGGACATGGTCCGTGCAAGGTCGTCAATGGACTTCCTGTGTGTCCACTCGTCAAGAATGTCCCCGACATTCAGCAGGAACATCACCGAGCCCGCAGTACTGAAGTCCCCGCGGAGCATGGATACTCCTATCGCGGTCGCGTCAAGCACTGCGACCTCCAGCCTGCCGCTCAGCAGACATCTTATCCCGCGCAGTATGTACTTCATTGCCCTGAAAACGGCTATGATCCGGCGTATCGGCTGCGGTATGACGAGCTTGTTCACGAAGCGTTTCAGCACCACTCCCGCGAGCTTGTTCTCGTACCTGCGGCTCAGCTCACGACCGGTTTTTTCGGGGACGAGGTCAGTGTTACGCTCGTCGGTGAACGAGAATCCCGACAGCGTTTTTATTATTTCATCTCTCGGACAGGTGTATGCTATCACTACGTCGCAGGTGCGGTCGAAGACCTGTACCCTCGTCACTCCGATGACGGCGGAGAGCGAATATTCGGCGACATCAGCCTGCCTGAGCGTCATGCGTTTTACACAGAAGCGCACCCGCATACGCCCCTTAGTTTCATGCAATATCTTGCATTTCATATTATGTCCTCCTACAAAAACAGACCGTCAAAGCGGTCTGTTTCGTTTTATTTTTCACTGGTATCAGCTATCACTTCGCACTCGTCTTCGATAACGGCAGCTTCTTCGGCAAGTGCTCTCTGCTCGTTTATCTCCTTTGCGTCGGCGAGAATATCATCGCAGTTCTCGCGGACCTTTGTTGCAGTTGCCATAACGTCCGACTTTGCACGGAGTACAGCAGCGGTCGCGTGAGTGTAGCACTTCTTGGCGTCCTTGCTTGAAAGAACTCTGATACCTGCTGTGCCGAAGAGAACACCGCCGGCAAATACGCCTATCTTTTTCCATGGAATATCATTCAATCTTACCATAATAATCGCCTCGTCATAAATAATAATTACATTAGAATTAACTAACGTATTGATTATATCGCTTGATACTGCATAAGTCAAGCTGTTGCAAAAATATTTGTATCCGCTAACAAAAATAAGTTATCAGGTGCAAACACTTTTGTTATAGTATACAAACTTCTTTATGTTTGATTGACAAATCAGTCCGTAAGTGATATTCTTTTATTGTTATAAAGTGCTAACAATAGTTTTGAAACGGAAGTGTTGTGATGATGCCGCTCAGTATGGCAGATCGGGAGAAAGAATGTTCTCTGGCGAACCTACACCATTCGTAATGGAACTTCCTGCATACCATATGCCCACACTCAGCAATGTTCTCCGTTCAATGGCTCAGTGACAATATCGGAACTATCATCGTATCGCTGATACTCATTTGTATTGTGACAGCGGTCATTGTGAAAATGATAAAGGATAAGAAAAGCGGCAAGGGCTCTTGCGGCTGTGGCTGCGAGCACTGTGCAATGCATGAAAAATGCCATAAATAGAATGATAGAGGGTCGATACAGGCATCGACCCCTACATTAAATCCGCAAGTTAGTTGATACTAATAGCGAAGGAGGAATTATGAGCATCGTAATCGTGGGCGGCAACGACCGCATGGTAGCACGTTATCTGGATATCTGCAAATCGTTCAACTACAAGTCGAAAGTCTTTACACAAATGCCTGCCGACTTTGAGAACAAGCTTGGAACTCCTGATCTTATGGTGGTTTTCACAGGGACCTGTTCCCACAAAATGCTGGGAACTGTCAAGAAAAGCTCCGAGAAAAACGGCGTGCCTGTCAAGCACGTTCACAGCTCCAGCGTAAGTGCACTTAAACAGCTATTGTCCGGTATAAAGGAGAGGAACTATGTCCGAAGCTGAACGCAGAAACATAGATAGTGTGCTTGCATTTCACAGCGCTCCCACGCTTCTGGGAGTCAAGTGTGCAAACCTAATTTCCTTTGATATGTGCGAGGAAACTATTACAGAATATCTGCACGAGTTCAAGTCCATACTGTCCGAGAACGGACTTACAGCAATACAGCTGTGCAGATGCCGCAAGCGTTCGCTTGTATACATATACAACGAGAGAATGCTGACCGCATGGCTCAGTATGCCTCAGGTGCAGCAATTCCTTTCAGAATACGGCTATACCTGCGATATGAGCCTTGAACAAAAGCTCCGCAGACTTTCGAGCCGTATGAGCTGCGGCAGCTTTCCCCATGAGATAGGGGCTTTCCTCGGCTATCCCGTAGAGGATATCCGTGGCTTTATCAGCAACAGCGGCAAAAACTGTCTGCTTTGCGGATACTGGAAGGTCTACGGAAACGCCGAAAAAGCACAGCGGACATTCAACAAATACGATCGCTGCAGGAGTATCCTGTTCGATAAATTAAAATCTGGTCTGGATTTGTTTCAGGCTATTTCCAAGGAGGAAAATATATGAAAACAGCAGTTATTTACTGGAGCGGCACGGGCAACACCGAGGCTATGGCCAAGGCTGCCGCTGAGGGTGCGAACGCGGAGCTCTTCGCGGTATCGGAGTTCGGCGGCGATCCCGCGGGCTACGACGCTTTCGCTTTCGGGTGCCCTGCAATGGGCGCGGAAGTTCTTGAGGAGGACGAGTTCGAGCCGTTCTTCACGGGTATCGAGGGCTCGCTCAGCGGGAAAAAGGTCCTGCTCTTCGGCTCTTATGGCTGGGGCGACGGCGAGTGGATGAGAAACTGGTACGACCGCACAAAGGCTGCGGGCGCGGAGCTCGTCAGCGATGAGGGATTCATCGTGAACGATGCGCCCTCCGATGACGACCTCGCAAAGCTGAAAGAGCTTGCTTCACAGCTTGCATAAGGAGGAAAAATGAAAAAGACTATTTCACTTATCAGTGCGGCGGCGATCGCTGCACTTACCACTGCTTCGCTCCCTGCAAATGCTGAGGGCGGCGACAAGGTCTACGGCACTATGAATATCCCCTACGCCGACTTCTATTCGGCTGAGATAGAGAGTGCTTATGAGGTGGACGCGGTGTCGTCTGCGACGGCAAACAAGTGGAAGATGAACGAGGCGGGGCAGCTCGTTGCGGGGACCTACAACGACGGCGAGGGCACTATCCTCGGCGTGACGTTCCCTGTTGAGGTGAGCTCCGGGGACGCGGATAAGCTGGCTCAGTACGGCTTTACGGCGCTCGACAGCAAACCCGCTGCGTACAAGGAGGTCTCGATCTCGGGCGATACGCTCACAGTCTCGAAGGTCATCGATACTAACGGTGAACAGGATGTGAGCGGCTCTGCTGTAGTTTCAACTTCAACAAGGTACGGCGACTATCAGCTCAACGTGACCGGCTACCCCGAGGAGACTGATCTCTACGGCGTTATCGTCAATACCAAGGAGGGCGGCAGGTACGCGCTGCGTCACCTTGAGAATATCTGGCGCGCGGGACAGCTTGCATGGTCCGCGGGCATAACTACGAAAGAGGCTCACGGAAATGAGCTGAAGTACGACGACTACGCTGACTCCATGGGCAAAACAGTGACGTCCGTGACGTTCATCACACTCGACGGGTACACTACCGTGGACGTCGGCGAGCAGTACCTCCCCGTCAGGTTCGCGGGAGATGTTAAGGCGGAGGATTCGGCTGCCGGTACGGGGAAAACGTCCCTCACGCTGAGCGGCTTCCCCGATGACTATCAGAAGGATATCACGGTCGGCGAGGGCTTCACGGTCACTGAGACCGAGATAAGCTATTCCGGCGCAAAGCCCGGAAAGTACACAGTCACGGTCAATGACGGAGGCGGGAAGTATGCGCCGATGTCGGGCGACTTCATCCTGTCCACGAGCGATATCCCCGTCAGATATTCGGACGGGAAGCTCGTCGCGGCTGACGGCTTCTCCGAGGACGACGCGGCGAACTTCATCAAGAATATCGCGAGCGTCGGTGTGAACGGAACTGCGTACAATGCCGCGGGCAAGCGCTCCGTGAAGATCGTCGGCGAGGACGGTACTATCGATTTTGCGGTGAAGTCCGGCGAAAACGACGTCTTCGACGGCAGCGGCAATTACAGCATAACTGTCACCGCGACCGGCTACAGCGATCAGCTTACAATTGAGATAAAGAGCGAGGAAGCCGTGACCTCCACCACCTCCACGGCGTCTGCCACCTCGCCCGCCTCTACGACGACCGCCGCGTCTTCTTCCAAGGCTGCGGCGACGTCCACGGGCGCAAACAGTCCGAAGACCGGCACTGCGGGTACGGCAGTTCCTATGTCTGTGCTCGCGCTCGCGTGCGCTGCGGCGTTCGCGTTCAGAAAAAAAGACAACTGATCCTACAGCTCTCCTTCGTACATTGTAGGTATGACCCCTGCGGTATGCCGCGGGGGTCAAATACTGTTTGAGGTGTTTTTATGCTATTTCTTATTTCACTCGCGATCGCGTTAATAGTCGCATTTCTGCTCGGGAAGCCGCTGAAAAAGTATCCGGCTGCATTCTATGTGACTGCCGCTGCGGCTACTGCTGCTTCGATAATAATTTCGCAGGCGGACATCGCTGTGGGCGGCTTCGTCAGGGTGTATGTGCTCGGTATATTCACGCGGGGCGCGCTCGGGGCGGCGTTCTGGGCGGTAGTCATGTGGACGGGCGCTCTCCCGAACGGCTCGGCGGCGATAAAGAAGCTCATGCCGGTCCGCGGTGAGCTCTCGATAACTGCGGCAGCGCTCACGCTCTCCCATGTCGTGACATACGGGGTGCAGTATATCTCGCGTCTGGTGAACGGGCGGACGGGGTCTGACTTCGCCGTGACGAGCGCGGTTAGTATCGTGATGGTGCTGATAATGCTTCCGCTGACGGTGATGTCGTTCAAGGCTGTCCGCAGGAAGATGAACGCTAAGACGTGGAAGCGGATACAGCGGCTCGCGTATGTGTTCTACGCGCTCATTTATGTGCACATCATGGTGGTGTTCGTGCCGAGGGCGCGGAGCGGCAGAGAGGGGTATTTCCTGAACGTGCTGGTGTACAGCGCGGTGTTCATCGGGTACGCGGTCATGCGGCTGGAAAAGCTGTATCTCACGAAAAAGAAGCCGAAGTCAGGGGTCGCGGTGAAGCTGGCGGGAAAGTGCGCGGCGATAGCGCTGGTGTACTGCGCTGCGGTTTTCTCATATGGGGAAGCCCCTGCCGGGGAGAGTCCCCCGCCCGCAGGCGAACCGGTCACATTCACCTTCACGCCGTCTGCTTCGGCGGCGTCTGAAAGCAGGGTGACGACTGAGGTCACGGAGGTCGCCGTTCAGACGACGGGAGCCGCTGCGGAGGTGGTCACGGAGCCTGCGGAGACAGAGACGGAGGCTGTCGGGGAGACGACTGAGGCTGTGACGGAGGAGGTCACACCTGAGCAGACGGAGGCTGAGTCCCCTGCGGAAGAGACCGAGCCCGCTGAGGAAGTGCAGGAGGAGGTCCAGACCGAGCCGGTGACTGAGGTCGTTTACCGCTACAGAAACGGCGAGTTTGAGGGCTCTGCGATGGGCTACACGGGCACGGTGCACGTCCGGCTCACTATCGAGAACGACTGCATTACGAGTATGACTGCGTGGGCTGACGACGACGATCCAGAGTATTTCTCCGACGCGATGAACAAGGTCATCCCGCAGATCGCGGCGAATGTCAGTGCGGACGGCGTTGACGCCTGCTCCGGGGCGACATTCAGCTCAAAGGGTATCATCGAGGCGGCGAATAATGCTCTCGAAAAGGCGCTTTCTGAATAAAAACAGATAAACTGGAGGTACAATATGAAGCTTATAGAAACAAAGTCGGATATGCGCGGGAGCATAACTGCTGTAAATGGTGACGATCATTTTATGAACCGTATCACTTCGATAGGTATTACAGAGGGAACAACGTTCCAGACAGTGCGAAATGATAAGAAAATGCCTGTTCTTATCTATCTGAGGGAAACACTCATCTCCCTCAACAGAGCAGATGCGGAAAGGATAGAGGTGACATCGAAATGACGGGCAGTATCGCACTTTTGGGACAGCCGAATTCCGGCAAGTCCACCATATTCAATAACCTGACAGGATCGCGTCAGCACGTCGGCAACTGGGCAGGAAAGACGGTAGAGAAGAATGAGGGTACATACACCTACAACGGCACGAAATACAGCGTCACCGACCTTCCGGGCAGCTACGGTTTATCGGGTAATTCCGATGAGGAGATGATCACGACTGATTATATCAAGTCGGGACAGAGCGCTCTGACCGTAGTCCTTGTAGACGCCTCACAGCTTGAAAGAAGTATGTTCATGCTTGCAGAATTTGCAAGACTGGACAAGCCTGCTGTTCTCGTGCTGAATATGATAGACGTTGCTGAAAGCATGGGAAAAACGGTAAATGCAGAAGCTCTCGCAAAGAAGCTCGGCATACCTGTCCTGCCCTTTAATGCGACCGATTCAAAGGACTATGACAAGCTGAAAAAGCTTATCGAAGACGAATTGAAAGCTCCTCACAGGCTTATCGTCCCTGCACCTGCGGAGAATAAAAATGTCAAGGAGAACAGCAAGGAAAAATTCGAGTGGGTAGACGAGCTCCTTTCCGATGTCACGCAGACAGGCGACGCTGTGTACAAGATGTCGCGGTTCGACCGTGTTATGACAAGACCTGTCCTCGGAAAAGTATTATGTATCGGCGTTGTGCTGCTGGCGTTTCTTGTGGCAATGCTCATAATGATACCGTTTATGAGTATCGGTTCGATGATACCGACGATTCTGCACGACCCTGTTGACAAGCTGCTGACAGGCTGGAACGTTCACCCGTGGCTCGTTTCCGTATTCAGCACGATGCTGCCGAACGTGCTGTATTTCACCATTTCCATGGCGAGTTTTGTGTTCGGCGTGAATATAGTTTTCGGATATCTTGAGGAAACAGGCTTCCTTGCCCGCGCCGCGTATCAGTTCGACGGTCTGCTTTCAAAGCTCGGTTTGCAGGGCAAGGCTATCTGTCCTATGCTTATGGGCTTCGGCTGCACTATCGGCGGCGCCTGCGGAACGCGAGTCATGGACAACTGGGGACAGCGAATGCTCGCCATGTCGATAGTATGGGCAATACCCTGTGCGTCAATATGGTCTATAATCCCTGTCATCTCGGGAATGTTCTTCACTTGGTGGCAGACCCTTCTTGTTTGCGTGGGAATACTCCTTTATGTAGTCATCACAATGATCGTCGTATCAAAGGTATTCAGCCGAAAACTCGCACCACAGGCAACAAGAAGCGGCATGATAATGGAGCTTCCGCCCTACCACAAGGCACACTGGAAGCATATCATCAAGGAAGCGTTTTTCAAGGCTTGGGACATTTTCAAGCGTGCTCTCGGAACAGTAACTCTTGTGTCCATACTCTTCTACGTTCTCTCATTCAGCAAGGACGGAAATGTTGATAACAGTCTGCTGTACCGTTTGGGGACCTTCATCGAGCCTGTTACTAAATTCTTCGGTATGGGCTGGCAGACCTTCATGGCGTTCGTCAGCGGTGCTTTCGCAAAGGAAGCCGTTCTCGGAACGCTCAATGCTGTATTTATGGGAGACAATTCCCTCATGGAAGCGACTTTCTTCTCCAAGACTGCGTCAACAGATACGGCACTGCTCGGCACTGCCATGTCAGCAGCCATTTCACCTGCTGAGGCTCTTGCGTTCATGTTTGCTACTACATTCAATATCCCCTGTATTATGGCTCTTTCCACGACATATAAGGAATCGCACTCGCTGAAATGGACAGTGAAGGTTGCACTGTTCTATATCTGCAATGCGCTGGTTCTTTCATTTATCGTTTATCATATTGCGAGTATCTTTATGTAAAAGCATAAAACAGGCTTTTCGGAATTCTTTCGGAAAGCCTGTTTTTATTATATTATAGGAACTTATGATATTAACATACTATCTCTCACCCGATCCCGGCTTTCTTGCAACACAGTGCAGGCGGAAAACAGGTCTTACTTCAAATATCTCCATGTGCAGTCCTGCATTATTACAAAAATTCTGCACTTCCTCTCTGCTGTAGATCTTTACATCGCCCTTGCCTGCAAGATGTATCAGCGGCATTTCAATATGATTGCAGAACCAGCGCTTTACGGGCGATCTCATCGTTATGTCACGCAGTATCAGCCTGCCATTCGGACGCAGTACACGGTAAACACTATTGAAGAAATCCTGCGGATTCGGATAATGGTGAAAGCTCTCGGAACATATTACGGCGTCGAATGAATTTTCAGCAAATGGAAGGTTTTCACAGTCGCCGACTATAAGCTCCACATTTTTCATTCTCTTAGCCTTGGCGACCTCGATCATTTTGGGAGTCAGGTCAATGCCTGTATAGTGCTTGTCGGGGTATTTCTGATGCAGCAATGTCAGCATGGGAGCAGTTCCGCAGCCGCAGTCCAGCAGATCGGTAAAAGGCTCTTTTTCCAATTCAGCCAGTATATCAGGATAATCTTTCTTACACATATTATAGACGCCTGCATGGTCTGATTCATATACCTCGGCAGCTTTGGTAAACTCCCTGACGGATAAGTCTTTGTATTCTTTGCTTGTCATATAATACTCCTTTCAGCTCCGCTTCCACGGAATTCCTATTACAAGAAACGGGCCTATCCCGAAAATCGGCAAATGTTCTTTTTTCTTCATAGTTCCTCCTATCCGAGCGCAACATCAAGTATCATCATCAGCGTAAATCCGACTGAAAATAGGATTACGCCGATATTGGAGTGCTCTCCCTCTGACATTTCGGGTATCAGTTCTTCAACTACAACATATATCATCGCGCCTGCCGCAAAGCTCAGTAAATACGGCATTGCAGGCAGAAACAACCCTGCAAACAATATCGTCAATGCTGCACCGATTGGCTCAACCACTCCTGAAAGCACACCGTCCGCAAATGCTTTTCCTTTGCTTTTCCCTTCTGCATGAAGCGGCATGGATATGATAGCGCCTTCGGGGAAATTCTGTATCGCTATACCGAGTGCAAGTGCAAATGCATTTCCTGCTGACATCTCGGCTGAACCGGATAAAAAGCCTGCATATACGATGCCGACTGCCATTCCTTCGGGGATATTATGGAGCGTGACTGCAAGTACCATCATTGTTGTTCGCGCAAGTCTTGACGAAACTCCCTCTGCTTTTTTTGCATTCATGTGCAGATGCGGAATCAGTGTATCGAGCAGAAGCAGGAATAATATACCACACCAGAAACCGATGGCCGCAGGAAGAAATGCGAGTTTCCCTTTATCTTCTGACATATCCATTGCAGGTATGATAAGGCTCCAGATCGAGGCGGCAGTCATAACGCCTGCGGCAAATCCTGTCAGTGCCCGCTGTACCTGCTTGCTCAGGTTGTGTTTCATGAAGAATACGCAGGCTGAACCAAGTGATGTTCCTATAAACGGTATCAGAAGCCCTGTAATTATCTGACTGTTCATTTTCTGTCAAGATCAGCCGGTTTTTTATAATTTGCACTCATTGATAACACTCCTTTGCTATCTATCAAATTGGAACAGCTTTTTCGTTATATTATAGATTATCACTGCAACTGCTATTCCAATAATGATAAAGAACGTATCTTTTTCATTGCTGTTCCTTTCTGCTTCACCACTTAAATGTTGCCCAGCGATCGTTCAGTTTCGGCAGCAGCAATGCAAATATTTTCGCACGGATACTGTACTTTTTCATTTCTTCATTGAAGCTGTGTTCCTCCACAAGCTGGAAACCGTCCACCAGATCGGCAATTTCCTGTCCTGACTCAGTACCCGACATAAAATGCGCGTTAGTATTCTTTACTGTATCATGATGCTTTTCGTTCTTCTGCATCATCTTGCAGTTCTGCTCTGCGATGAGAATTCCGCCGTCAGGAAAGTTGTTTTTCAGCACTTCCAGAAACGTACGTATCTGCTCGATCGTCAGGTACATGAACAGTCCCTCAGCTATAAATACTGGCTTCGATTTTCTGCCTGCGAGGGACTCCTTTACCTGTCCGCACCAGTCATCTTCTAATGCACTTCCTGCGATCATAGTCACACGGTCGCGCTCAGAAAAAGCCTTTTTTCTTGCAGCGATAGCGTCGGGGAGGTCAAGATCGAACCACAGTATTTTACCGTTATCCATTCTGGAAAAGCGGTCGTCAAAGCCTGCGCCAACATTTACAATTACCGTATCAGGATTATTCTGAATGATACCTCTTAGCTGATGGTCAAGCATTATTGTCCTTGCAACAACACCCTCGTGGGACATGAATTTGTCATACTGCGCAGTATCAATGTTCAGCGTTCTGATTATCTCAACTGCCTTCGGATCCTTGATACGGGCGTTTTTCCGCAGCGTCTCATTCGCCTTGACTGCAAGCGGAATGAGTGCCGTTGTCTGTACATCACCTAATTTAAGTTCCATAATAAATACTCCTTTTTATTTATTCCATACCTTTCAGAACTTCCACCATGTCTATCCGCTTAATCCTGCGCGAGAACAGGAAGCTGACAAGCACGGACACTGTCATTACGAACACTGCCGAAACTATGAATGTCATCGGCGCGATATAGCACGGCCAGTCGATCGCGTCACCGTTTGAGTCCATCATTGCCTGCAATGGCACACGTCCGAGCGGCAGACCGCATATAACTCCAATTATTGACAGCCACAGATTCTGTGTTGAGAGAAGTCTGCGAATAGCACCGCTCTTGAAGCCGAGAACCTTTAGCGTCGCAAACTCCTTTTCACGTTCATTGAAGCTCAGATTTCCCGAATTATAGAGAACTATGACTATGAGCAGAACTGAGAACACCACCATGAAATACACAAGAAGATTCATTATTTCCATCATCTTGTCAAAGGCTGCGATCAGGTCTTTCATGCTGTGTACTGCGGAAACGCAGTCCTTATCGGCGACGTTTTCACAGTTGTTTTTCGATACAAGCATTATCGGTCTGAATGTCATTTCCGCCTTTTCGTAGTCCTCACGGAGCATAGTGATACCTGTTATATTCGGGTGACGTGAGATCAATCCGATTTCACTTTCGTTCCATTTGCTGCCCGTTGCCGTTTTCCAGTACACCTTGTCGCCCTCAGACAGTCCCAGCTTTTTCGCCTGTTTCATCGTAAGAGCGACTTTACCTTTCGGGATAGGCGTTGTGTTAAGCTCTGTGTCGGAAACGCAGTAAAGCTGCTCGCCCTCAGTGACTGCTAATTTGCAGCTGATGATACCGTCGGAAGTCGGGTGATCCTTTGCAGCAATAGACACCGCTTCCATAGCGATAAGCTCGCCGTCAGTCTCGTTTTTCAGCTCCTCAGCCTGTTCGGGCGTACAGCTGTCATTGAGAATGACCTGATACTCATAATTCTGAATGTCATGGAAATACCAGTCACGTACATAGTCCACCGTATCATAAGCTCCGAGACCGAGTTCCATTATCATCATACCCATGCAAGTACCGAAAACGCCCATAAACGCCCTCATTTTCGAGCGTGAGATGTCACGGAGATTGTACCTTGCATTGAAACCGAGCTTATTCCAGAACGGCAGTTTTTCAAAAACACATGGCTTTGCCGTTTTCGCAGCCGCAGGTCTGAGTGCCTCCGACGGGTGTATCTTCAATATCTGCTTGCAGCTGAAATAGGAAGTCCCCGTGCATATCAGTACGAGCACTCCCGCAACGATGATGCTCTTGTAGCTGAATCCGGGTTGCCAGCCGGGAAGCGTGTAGAACTGGCTGAACATATTGACCATAAGTCTGCCAAACGTCAGTATCCCGAGGATAATTCCCAGCGCACAGCCTATGACCGACAGTACAAAGCTGTAGCTGAGGTAGTGAAACAGTATCTTCCGCTTTTTCATGCCGAGGGCGTTGAGTGTGCCTATCTGCGTTCTCTGCTGCGCAATCATTCGCTTCATGGTCGTGATGATGACCAACAGCGCTATCGCTACGAATACGAACGAAAATATGTACGAAAAGCTGTCGTGCTGTGCGAGCTCATCCGAGAGCTGATACCAGCCGCGAATGCTGTTTCTGTCTGCAAGATATGCGTAGTTGTCGTCAAGTGCTTCTGCGATCTCGTCCTCATAATCGAGAGCTTTTCCCTTGCAGGTAAAAATGATCTCGTTATTGATACGCATTTCTTCGGGCAGGACTTGCTGCGATAAATAGGCGAATCCGATGTTATGGAAGTCGGTATCCGTATCGGTCGAAGCGCAGGCAAATTCATACTCGGGAGTGACGATAAGTCCCTTTACCTCTTTTTCAATGTCCAGTCCCATGACGTGGACAGTGAATTTGTCACCGACCTTGATACCCCATGTCTCGGCAAATCTGCTGAACAGCCACAAGCCGTTTTCATCGTTTGCATCGAAGTCTGTACCGTCAATTGTACGTGGTATCGTAACATCTGTACTGTTCTGAAAATAGCAGTACATTTCCGCAGTATTGTACTGCTCATCGGCTTTTCCGAGGACCTCAGTGCGTCGCTGAACGTCGTTTATACCGTCGATAGCCGCGATACTTTCAAGCTGTTCCTCACCGAAATCCGCGCCGTATATCCAGCCGTCTGCGAAGTTGGAGCTGTTTTCAAAATCCTTTCTTGCCTTATTTCCCCCGATGACATTAGCCTGAAATCCCGTGTAGCACCACATTGCTATCAGTGACAAAAGCATGATAGAAAAGAACTGTGCGAAGTTGGCTTTGATGTCACGCAGCATTTTACGTTTAAGCATCGCCGTCACCTCACCATTCGATGTCGTTCACGGACAGCGGCTTATCATTGGTCTTTATGGACTTTATCCTGCCGTTTCTCATGTGGATTATACGGTTCGCACACTTTGCGATATCCGCATTATGGGTAACGAGAATGACCGTATTTCCGTGTTCCGTTGACAGCCTTTGCAGCATATCAATCACAAGCTTTCCTGTTTCCGAGTCAAGAGCACCTGTCGGCTCATCACCGAGGATTATTTTCGGGTCTTTTGCAAGTGCTCTCGCAATGGAAACTCTCTGCTGCTGACCGCCAGACATCTGCGTGGGGAACTTGTTTTTCTGGTCAGCAAGTCCCACACGTTCAAGCATCTCATCAGGACTAAGAGAGCTTTTCTTTATGTCCTTGACGAGAGCAACATTCTCATAAGCCGTCAGTCCGGGGAGCAGATTGTAAAACTGAAAAATAAAGCCGATAGTGTCGGCGCGGTACTCCGAAAGCTGCCTGTCGTTATATGAGGATATTTCCTTACCGTCAACGAGGACCTTGCCCTCTGTGGGAACATCCATACCACCCAGCATATTCAGCACAGTTGATTTTCCCGCACCCGATTGTCCCAGTATGACTACGAATTCTCCTTTTTCAATTGTAAAGCTCACATGGTCGACAGCGACCTGTTTTCCTTCTCCTTTACCATAGATCTTCACCACATCTTTAAATTCTACTGTATTCATATTTATCCCTCCAAAAAGTTAGCTTCTACAAACTGTATTTCAAAAAAATGTCCTAAGACCGCTATTCTCTTGTGATACTATCTCAGGATGATCTTGAAGGAAGACATCCAAAAACACTTCCTTTGAATATACTATATCGCGAAACATATGCAGTGTTGTTAGCGTTTCATAACTCCATGATCTGATTATATCACAGATAAGCTATCATGTCAATATTCTTTTTACACAGAAACAAATCAAAAAGCCGCTCAGGCTATTTCCTGAGCGGTTCTTTTTGTATGTGTTACAATTCAGATGCGGTACGGAACGCGGATAAAAACTAACGCCCCACTTAAAGTGAGGCGCGAAACCGGCTGCGGGGGGGCTCCCCGCTGGAGCTGGAAACGTGACTTGAACACGCGACTACGTGTTTGGACATAGAGGGAACGGACGTTCCCTCTATTGCCTTTATGCCGCATTTTTTGCGGTTCTGTCCAGGTTGCCTACAAACTTATAGTATATTTCGACCTGCTGATAAGTATTGCCGTCAATTTCTTCCTTATGATGGACTAAGACCTTATCGATAAGTTCATTGATAATTTCAGAGTCCAGCTCTTTAATGTCAGTGTACTGATCTATGATCTTTGTAAACTTTTCGGTTTCATTGTTCTGGAATGAATACTTGTTGAGCTCCTCGTTTATCCTTGACACAGACTCCATTAATTCATGCAGTTCCTTTTCAAACCTGTTGGACATCTGAACGTAACGGTCGTCAGGCAGCTTTCCGAGCGCATTGTCCTCATAGAGCTTGTTGAGCAGATGATTAAGCTCTTCTATTCTGCCCTGCGACTTTTTAAGCTCGGTCTTCAGCTGTGCTATTCTTTGGCTACTGATGCCGCTGTATTTGTTGTTAAGGAAAGCTCTGAATTCCTCTTTGTTTTTACGATATGACTTCAATACCCGCCTGATGTCTTTAAGTACGATGTCGTAAATTGCATCGTAGTTGATGTAATGCGAAGCACAGTATTCCTTGCCATGAGTCTTGTACAACCAGCATGAGTATGCTCCGTGGTATGTACCGTCTTTGCGTTTCTTCTGCGAGTAGGTGAGCGCATGACCGCAGTCCGCACAGTACAGGTGTCCTGCGAATATCTGAAACTCTCCTGTCTTTGTCGCACGGCGTTTTACGCTCATCATTCTGTGTGCATCGTCCCATAGCTCCTGAGAGATTATCGGCTCATGACAGTTCTCAACTATTATCCATTCTTCGCGCGGACAGAACACTTTCTTCTTGCTTTTCATGGATACGTTTTTTCGACGTCCGTAGACAAGCTTACCGAGATAGACTTCGTTTTCAAGTATTACTCGGATAGAAGTAACGTGCCAGTCGAACTCTCTCCTCCAGTAATCCGACTTGAAGTAGTCAGGATTGTGGAGATTGAAGTAAGCTATCGGTGTGAGAACTTTTTCCTCGCGGAATATTTTTGTAGTCCTATTGAAGCCGATACCCTGCGCCGCCATTCTGAATATCCTGCGTACTGTCTCAGCGGCAGGCTCATCAATAACAAGGTGATGTCTGTCATTCGGGTCCAGCTTGTAGCCGAAGGGCGGCTTTGAACCAATGTACTGTCCCGCCTTCGCTTTTGCTTTCTTCGCTGTCCTTGTTTTGAGCGAAGCCTCTTGCGCGAAGTAATCGTTCAGCACATTCCGCATCGGGAACATCATATCGTTTTCGTTTTTCATGGAGTCGTAGTTGTCGCTCACAGCAATGAACCGAACCCCGAGCTCCTTGAACTTCTCGACGTACATTCCGACTTCAATGTATGACCTTCCGAATCGTGACTGGTCCTTTACCAAGACAGTATCTATCAGCCCGTTCTGAATGTCCTCATACATTCTCTGGAACGCAGGACGGTCAAAGTTAGTGCCGCTGTATCCGTCGTCATCGTACACTTCATAATTATCTATTGCATG
>JAEEGL016023260.1_pt1 | contig 32221 bp, 26 predicted proteins | sample 9134231 | NCBI WGS metagenome assembly JAEEGL01 (sample SAMN16246548, study PRJNA631951) | gut metagenome | biome: gut microbiome; feature: rumen; material: fiber-attached | host: Bos | place: Iran: Karaj | collected 2018-10 | reverse complement strand
TAAGCTCCATGCCTCTGCCATTTGGGCTACCGGCGCGTCCCCCTAAGAAGAATCGAACTTCTCTGAGCCTTAAGCTGACGGTTTTACAGACCGCCCCACCTCCATAGTGGTCTATAAGGGGTTATCACACCAGCCGGGTACGATCCGGCATCTCCGCCTTGAAAGGGCGGTATCCTCACCGATTAGACGATGGTGCGGCATAGAAAAAGGGCGCCTCCCGGAAATCCCGAGAAGCGCTCTTTGGCTGATATCTGCTATCTGAACTTAAGCGTCCATTCGCAGCCTATCGTTGTTTCCGCACGAAAACGAGCCCTGTTCAAAGTACAGGGATTCGAGCTCGAACGAATATAACAAGATGGCTTTGGTCATGGTGTTCATGGTAGTAGTTTCTTCCTTTCCGGGGCCTATTATAGCAGGCCCTCAGATGATGTCAATCAACCAGCAGTTAATTTCTCAGGCAATCCATCAATCCAGATTTCTGCGTATCCATCATTTGATGCGTCAGAGCCTTGAATGTATAGTTTTCTGCCATTGCGAAATGTCAGGATAATTTTGGAAAAGTAATCCCCTCCGGCCGGACGGATCGCTCCACTACTCGGATCACATTCAAAGGCATTTGAGAAGCGTTCTATCCCAATATCAACTAATGTATAATCCTCCGCGCAGTCTGTTGCTGGACCTCCATAGGACTTTGTCCCGATATAAGCTGAAATCGGTTTTCTGTTTCGCAGAATCTTTTCATATTTTCTGTCCCGAAGAAACTCGTCCTTCGTACCTACGATAAGGGTCATTTCACTTGGATACCGAAAGTCAATATCAGCAAAACCGTTATCACTTTCAAGGATCAATGGTTCATCAATGAATTCACCATCAAATCCGGCATGCCAGAAATATACTGAACTGTAAATCAGAACATGTCCAATAAAGGCTTTTCTATTTTCTTCGATAAAACTCAACAAAGACGCCGCTTCATAAAAACGATAACATTCCATCATTATTTGAACCTTTCTGCAAATGCTTCTGCTTCTCGTCTGTCGGCAGCAGTTCTGCCCCACCAAAGCCAGTGTTCTATTGCCTCCTCATAGTCAATGATAGCAAGTACAGTTTTCTTAAAAACACGCTGGCTCCTTATATTTTCAATCAGGTCAATCGGAATCCAGTCCAATACATATCTTCCAAATCGATTGAGACCGATTACACCGATTCTCTTGCTTTCTCCAGACCAGTATTTGCCGTTAAGATAGACTTTGGTGCCTCCGGTAAAAGCCTTAGTTCCATACCGGAGGACGCCAACTTCATCTAAATGCGACTTGACGATATTGCCTGCGACGCAGAATCTCCACTGTTTATCCTGATCCATAAAAACAAGTTCCTTATTCTTGCTAATACTGTTAGTTACACACAATCCTCCGAATTCATCGGTGTGAGCTCTGTATTCCCTTTTTTCTTCCACGGTACTTCATCGTCAGAAGCCTTGAAGTTGAAAACCGGCTTCATGATATCGATGATATCCACAGAATCACGGATCACATCAATGATATCGTCCAACGACTTGTAAGCCATCGGCGCTTCATCCAAAGTTTCTTTATTGACTGAGGTAGTGTAGATGCCCTTCATGGTCTCTTCATATTCAGCCATATCCAGCGTCTGTCTTGCCATAGTACGGGACATGATGCGCCCGGCACCATGAGGCGCAGAATAGTTCCATTCGGGATTACCGCGGCCAATCGCAATTACAGATCCGTCACGCATGTTGATTGGGATCAAAACCTTTTCCCCTTCATGTGCGGCGATCGCGCCTTTCCGCAGGATCATCTCGTCTGTATCGATGTAGTTGTGGATGGTATGGAATGCCTCCAGCGATTTCATCCCAGTCCGCTCTAAAATGATTTCTGCCATCTTTTCACGGCTTCGGCGGGCAAAACGCTGGCAGATCTCGACATCGTGCAGATAGTCTTCCAGATAGCTGCCCCACAGCCAGCAGATATCCTTCGGTGCATCCAGATCCTGCGTTTTGTATTCATGCTCCAACTTCTTCAGTGCAGACTGGATTTCTGTGCGCCGGCCGTCTTCTTTGTAAGTCCGGATGATTTCTTCACGCTTCTGGAAGTAGGCATCCTTTCCCATGTGCAGATCGATTGCCAGCTGCTGATAGAGTTCTGCGACTTGTTTGCCAAGATTCCGGCTGCCGGAGTGGATAACCAGGTAGAAGGTTCCATCAGACGCCTTATCGACCTCAATAAAATGGTTTCCTCCGCCCAAAGTACCCAGCGAGCGCTCCAGCCGTTTGGTGTGCCGCAGTTCGCGGTAACACTTAAGTCCGGTCAGATCAAAGTGCTCGTAACGGCCTTCCCAGGTATTCATCCCGGAAGGAATAAAATGACATGCTTCATCGATCGCCGGGAAATCCAGTTCCGTTGAATCCAGTTTAACTGTATACATTCCGCAGCCGATATCCACGCCGACGATATTCGGACAGGCTTTATCTGTAATCGTCATCGTGGTCCCGATGGTGCAGCCCTTTCCGGCATGTACATCGGGCATGATGCGGACACGGCTGCCCTCAGTTAGAGAGTAGTCACACATGTTGCGAATCTGCTCGATCGCCTCGTCCTCCACTACTTTGGCATAGCAGATGGCGGTAGCCACCTTTCCTTTTATCTCGAACATTCTGTTTTCCTCCTAAAAACGGGCAAGACATGATTCCTCATGCTCGCCCGTGTGCCTGCTTGCTCTGTTGCACAGCCTTTTGAGATGAACGCCTGCAATGCAGCCATGCGGGAAGCTCCCGGTCAATTGCCTCAACGCCGAACCGTTCTCATGGATTTCAGCATATCGCTATGCCTGCAGGAAAGTTCACCGTTATCCATTTACAGTTCAAGTTAAAACCTTTAACAGTTCACAGTTCACTGAAAACGAAAGACCAAAAACCGAAAACGTGTCTTTTTACCCTTTGGCAGTGCATCTCCGGCACCATCAGCGGGGTATCGGAACCGGGATTTGGACCCGGGACACGTAGCTTAGAAGGCTACTGCTCTACCACTGAGCTATTCCGGTAATTGTCGGTTTTCGAAACCGCAAATGTAACATAACCCTGTTACAGGGGAGGCAAGTTTGGAGTTTTCACATTGCAGGCATCGCCAAATTCTAAGCCTTAGGGCGCTTTACGCCGGTCGGGAGAATCTGATCAGATCTCTACAAAGGTCGTTGCATTGGATACCTTGATCTGAGTATCCAGTTCCCGCAGAAGTGTATCCCGTTTTTCCTTCAGGATATCGATCTGCTTCTGGACGTTCAGAGGATCCACAAGTACAGTGGTGTTCTCACGGACGTAGGTCTCGACGACTTCCAGAGGTTTGTCGTCCTTTACCTTGCTATCCTTCCCAAGGATGGAAAGGCGCATGCTCTCAGCTGTGTTCTGCAGCTTCTGGTTCTTGGCCTCAGCCACCTGAACCTGAGTTTTAAACTCATTTTCCATTTTCCGAAGAAGATTTCCTTCAAAATCAGCATCTTCCTCATAGCTTCCGCTCCCGCGAAGTCGATTCCGGAAGGAAATGGCTCCGGCGACCGTGAACTCGCCATAGGAAGTCGTGACTTTAGTCACGGCATTCGACGCGACGATAGCAGCATCGATTTTCTGATACCGTGTGATCAGATCCCGGATCTGCTGATAAGCGGATTCTGCCTGCCGAGCGAAATCATCCTTTCCAATGCGAGCCTTGCTCACACTGTCTTCGTTATTGCGGATCGTATCAACAAAGGCCGCTTTTGCAATCTTGTCGGCAATCTTCTTAACCAACAGATCACGTTCATCGAGCGCCTGGGTAACAAGTAGTTTTTCCATAATTCTATCCTCCTGATTCATAATTTCACACATAGCGGACGAGCCGAGAAACGTACCAGGGAGTGACTGCCGGCAGCTACTAATGCAGCTCTCTTGCCGGTACCACAAGGCTCGTCCTGAGACTGAAGTCCTGATACCCCGCGGGGTCCGATTCCCCAGACGTGTTCAAGCCGTATCAGTCTCTTTTTGCTGCCGCTGCAGAGATCGTATCCCAACGGATTATGAACCCGGGGTCCGAGCTTCGCAGCCCACAAAGTTCCGAAACAGTTGGCGAACACCTGAGCACAGACAGGGCCGGCAACATATTTCTTGTCCTTGCAAGCGTATTGTAACCGCCATTACTCCGTCAATCACGGAAAAAAAGATGCGAAAAGAAGAAAACAGATCAATATTCGCCATTTCCACGAAAAAAGAAAACCCGAAAGTTATCGAAGGCGCTCAGGCTGTGATTGCCGTCAGCATCGATATCTTCCGGGAAAACATAACTGCCCTTCTATCTTTGAAGACTCAATGATCTTCCATTTCCGACAGTATGTTTTTCTCTTCTCAGGATCTTATAAAGCCGAATTACTGTAATCAAAGAACAGTTTTACGACACAGCCGGAGAAGGGTTTGGCTGCCAGGGATCCGGGGTACAATTCCTCGGGGCTTAACATACCAATTGGTTTTCTGCCGCCAGCATCGGGTTGCTATTACCCGGGCTCGTACAGAAACCAACAGAAGCACTCTGAATTCCAGAGGGAGCATTTAACTCCAATACCTCCCTGCGTGACAGATGTGCTTCATTTCAGATCAGATCATAGCGAAAACCCTCGCTGTTGCATACGAACCAATCGCATTACCAATCTGTTCTTTCCGGTTCCTCTTTTGAAGAGCATCTCTCTTTGAGAGACGGCAACCTCCGGAAAGATATGCAAATGCCAGACTTAGCAGAAATACTTATGGAGGTCTAAAGTCATCCCGCTAGACTTCTGACATCTGCTGAAGCTAAGGCGTAGCAGCGCTGATGCAGTACCAATCCCCACACAAACGGTGCCTGCCGTAACAACCGCTATAGAACGGGCCGAGGATCGTACGCGGGGAGCAGTTACAGGCAGCTTTCAATGGCAACCCTCTGCCGGTACCACAAGGCCCGTCCCGAAACTGAGTCCTGAAGAGTCGGGGAAGACTGTACCTTTCCGTAACGATCATTCAGCAAACCCTGTTTCTTTTTGCTGCCTGTGCAATTACAGAGGACTACAATATGCTTTCGCATCCTGCAGAGAACGTCCGAAACGTTCGCTCCTTCTCTCGCACAACTGGAAGCCTGGTCAGCCCGATAGATGAACAAGCCTCTATCAATACGCCCGAAGCGAGTACTGGAATAGCTTCCATATGAGCAACGGCTGTGCTCAATGCACCCAGCGGTCAAGCTGTTACCGTTGTCAACCAATTTGGAAGAGGGTGAGCCAGTGGAACCTGTGGAAGCGCAGGGGCTGTCAGCAGCACTTATTGCAGTTTACGTACACTCCACTCACAACAAGCTCACCCTGAAGCGGCTGCCTGATACTCCGAAGGGATATTCCTCATGAGTATAGGGACACATCTTCTTATTGCTGCCAATGGTGAGATTCCCGCTATTTCCCAATCCAGATAAACCTGACCCGGGGCGTACGTCCGATACCGCAACAACAGTCATATCCATCTCACACGCTAATCATAACCTTCTACGCGCCTTTCATCACGGAAAAAAAGCTGCGAACTTGCATCCGCAGCCCCAAAAATCATCTCAGTTTTACCGAATTCCGCATTCCATCTGTCTTCGCAACCGGCTCCGGATCTGTTCCACAAAACTTTCCGGTTCAAGAACCTTGATGACCGGTCCAAAACTCAGAATACGGATTACGATCTCTGTCTCATCAGACTGATAATATCGAAGTCGGATCCTGTACAGATCCTGGCCGGTTTTCTCGACTTCCTTTTCAAGGTGGGCAAAGTGATTCATCACTCGATCAAGCGCATTTCGTACATCTCGAAGTTCCAGAACCACTTCTCCAATCTTTTCGGGTTCAGGTTCATGATGCCAGGGACCGCCTCCCGTATAGTATTCCAGCTCGTAAATCCTGCCAAGCCGCATATTCGCGAATTTGCTGCCGGTCACCCGGATCCGGAATTTGTCGTCCTTCTCAGAATACTCCAGCCCGGTCGGAATGAACCGCATCCAGGCTCGTTTTTTCTTTCGGTTCAGGAGTTCCGCCTGCAGCGGTTTTCCTTCACGGATTGCTTCCAGAACCAGCCGGAAGCGCTGAATATAGTCCTCGTCTTCATAAGGGTCGCCGTCCGTATAACGGTCATAGTAACAGATATCATTCAAGTCAAAGAGAGGCTCAATATCCTCCAGTCCGTCTATCTGAATATCAAACAAACGGACCCGGGGATCCTGTAGGACCGCTTTCAGCCAGCGCTTTTCCAAAAGTGTAAGCGGGAGTGTAGGCACATGGCGAATCGGCGTGGAAAGATCTTTCCGCAGCAGCTGCCAACGTTCTTCTTTCAGCGCAGGAAGAACTGTCAGAACGCTCTCTGAGAAGGCACGTTCCTCCACAATCTTTCGCAGATCCTTTTCCGACGGCTTGCCGTTTATGCAGGCAGAAAGGATTCCTGCAACAGTATCATAGTAAGCGGAATAGAGTTCAGAAAAGATCATGATTCCTCCACCTCGCTTTCCAGAACCCCATATCTCCGGTATAGTGCTTCCAGATCCTGCTTGAATTTGTTCTCCACCGTCCGGTTTGAGAAGTTCATCTGTGTGATCCGGCAAATAAAGGTGCGGATCCAAGGCAGGATCTCCTGTGAGTTGAAAAGATCTGCTGAGAATCGCCAGTGTGTCTCGTCAACCTGTTCCACGGTTCCGCAGCGCTTCTCGCGTTCCAGCCGTCCCACAATATGCTCTTCGCCCGGAAGTGCCTGCAATACAAATTCGACATGCTCAAGCCGCCGCATGCTCCAGGCACAACTGACGCTCCAGGAATGCTTCGCCAGTTTTGCATAGGTCCGGGCGATCGTATCGAATTTTTCGTACGGCTCTCCGAGCTTTACGCTCTTCAGGTAATCCAGACGGTACGCATTGATCTGGTTTCCCTTAAGATGCAGCGACATCACAAACCATCGCCCATCCTGCGTTCCAGCAAGAATCTTCAACGGAACGACCTCAACAGTAGTAATCTTCGCAAAGCGGCGGCTTTGGTTTTCCAGGATGACCGTACGTTTTTCCTTAATAGCTGTCAGCAGGGACAGCAGTATCTCACTGTCCAGCGCGGCATTGATATAATGATGCTTATAACTAAATGCGCTTTTATGTTCCGGCAAACGGCCTTCCAGAAACGAGCCGATCACTCCCAGAGGCGCCGTCTCTGAGAAGAAGTCCAGAAAATCCTCTGCACCGGAGAGATCTATCATCTCTCTGCGGCTGTACAGCATCTGCCGGCCGACCTTTTCGGTGCAAATCAAACCTTCCGCTTCATACTCTTTCAGTTTCTTTCGGACAGTAGATTCATCGAACTCCAACGGTTCGTCAAAATCTGCCAGATATTCCCTGTCAATCTTGTCAAGAATCTCCTTCAGACTCAGTTTGACAGAAGAATCGTATAGAATGTCGAAAAGGATAAAATGCAGCGTAATGTCTCCGTCGGTAAACGACTTTGTCTTCCAGGCAGTGTAGAGAGGGTTGCTGCCAGCAGCACGACTGTCAATAGAAAGGAACACGTTCTTGCCATCCTGCGTATGACGGAAAGACATATAGTCGCCTAGCCAGCTTTCCACTCGGCGTTTTTCGTCATCGTAAGAGCGGGCGCTCTTCTGCGTGAAGTCGCCTCTGCTCTTGAAGCCGTAAACATAGAATTCCTTCATGTAATCCCGGATACGGCTAAAGTTTTTGATGAGTTCATTGTACGCCATTGCTTTTTATCACCTTATTTGCAGACCAAATCACTATCTCGAAAAAGGAAACATCATTAGCCGAGAACTGTCAGCGGCGGTATTCTTAATATCTTCATAAGTTGTCCCCCCTTAGGATAGCTGTTATTTGCAAGATACAATTATAAGTATACTGGTTTTTTATATCGGCTTCAATAGTTTGAGGCTCTTGTGATGATGATTATATTCACCACCAGAAGATGCATTGTATATAATAAAGCTTCTTACAGAGAAAAAACTATTGTAATCTCTATGGAATCGTGGTATATGATTATCGGCTTTTGACAGCAGGTACCACCATATTGATAGGGGACTCAGATTCCCCACAAAAAAAACGGAGGTACATACACATGAACGAATCCACATGGAAGTTCGCTGCTGTCCTCGGTGGGTCAGCTGTTTTCACCATCTTTGCAATAAAGATGGATCCCGAAGCGGTTGAAAGAGTATTAATCCATCTGGTTGATGCTCTTAAAGAAGTGGCGATTGTCAGGAGAAAGACAATCGCACTCCCCGAAGTAAGCCAGGGCACATCATCTTTGGATGATGTGCCCCCTTTTTCACCAAATTATAGTTTTTCTTTTTCCCGATGTTTTTTCTATGTATTGTATTGACAATGGCATGTTGTCTGGAGTAATCAATATATCACTTTCTGAGGAGGGGCCTTCTTCAAATGATTGCCAATCATCTTGATGCCAATCATCCTCTATGGAACGATTTATTCTGACGAAGCGAATTTGTGGATTCTTTATTAGTCCGTCTTCATTGTATTCTATTTCTCCGTGATTAAACGGTAATGCCACCAGCCAAGATTTACAATCCTTTAAATTTAGAATAAAGTAATCACCACCAATTGACTGTCTCATAATAGCCTGATACATCTCGTCAAATCTGCGGTCTTTTATTCCCAATTCCTTTTGATCAGCCGAAACATCCCCAGAGAATGCGTACCCACCTAATAAATAGTAAAGAAGTAGGACTGTATTATGACGTATTATTTCTACTTCTCTAAAATGCTCAACATCAATATTATCCTTGTGAAAATGCTCATTACGGCACTCAGCACAGAAAACAAGCAAACAAGTTATTATCCTATTCCTTGCTTGTCGAGAAACTAACCAACCGTTTCTATTTGCGTTCAAAAGGTTTACTAGCGGTCCAAATGAAGTGTCAAAAAAAACTTCATTTTCCCTTATGAACCTGACGTGTTTGGTGTGATTGATTAGTCTTGTCTCCGGATTGTTCTCAGAATCCACCCACTTATACTTAATCCATAATTCGCGATCTGTTCCGTTGCGTAAGGTAAACATAACCATCATATAAAGCAATTGTTCAATTGATTTTAGATAACCTGTCACGATTGCAGTATAGTCGAAATGATTATTTGTTTGCATGGTTTGAAACAGGTATTCAGATGTTAAAAAAGACTTGGCAAATAGTGCGCTTCCACACATAGCATAGTATCTTCCCTGCTTATAAAATGCCTCATCCATTGTTCTATAATCTTCTTCCGAGATACAGTTTGTAGTACTATTAATATTTTCTCTTAAACTCGGTTTTAGTTTGTCAAAGTTTACGACAATGTATTCCTTCTTTGACAAGGAGGTTGTACAAATATCATCCAATGTTTTCTTGGTGAAATGCGAGAGATATTGCAATGTCATATTGGGAATAGTCTGAAGGCCAACATACTGATATGCTTGCATCATTGTCTCCTGAATCATTTCCAAATATGACTTATAATCTTGTTCTGAAAAAAACCTTAAAAAGAAATCCTTCAAAGTAATAAATTCCACTTGTTCACGGAATTGCTTTGGCACTATAAGTGGGTATGTCACAGAAGATATTTCTTCAGAAAAAACAATAATCTCCAGACTATCAAGACGGCAATCGTGAAATACCCTTTTTATTTGTTCTTCCGACCAATAACAATTAGAATACCTATATCCAGTTCTTTTATCATCAGATTCAACAATAAACTCGAAGGGGTAATACCTTTCAATGGTTTCAACATAAGAGCTTGCCAGCTGTAGATTTATTTCCGGCCATTCGACATTTATACAAGGAGACATACAATAATCCGCAGAGAATAATTCCCTAATGACTCCATTCACAAGGATTCTCCAAGTTAAATTCTCTATTCTTTCATCAAAAAAAGCCTTTTCATAGAATTTCTCGTCTTTATAAAATATTGGGAATCCAATTGGTCTATTGCTAAAGGGATGACCATGGCTTATGTTTGAAAGTCGCTTAATCTGCTTTAAAAATAGATTCGTTTTTTTGCCAACAATTATCTCTATTCGATTCATCAACAGCTTCCTTTCTGTCCCCTCATCATAAATCCAATGTTTTGCCTTTATCCCTTACGGATCTAGGATATCCAGTATCTCCGCTTCGTCCACCCAGGTCGGATCATACTTTGACTTCGTCATATTCCGTCCACAGTTCGGGCATTGGACATAGGGCTTATCAAAACGCCGCCCGCAGAACGAACACTCATAATCGTCCGCCCGAAGGAGGTGTGTCTTCTGGATCCAGCATGCAGCTTTTTGCTTCCCGAACATGGCACTATTCCTCTTCAGCGACAATGCCCATCTTTATCCGCAGATCTCTCAGGCTCTTATCATACTGTGCCTGAGAGATCGCGTGGTGGGCGAGAAAGGTATCCAGCAGTTCCTTCTGTTTCAGGAACAGCGCTTTATTCTTTTCCTCTGGAGCAAGTTTGCTCCAATCCGTTTGATCCATATAGTTTTTCGTTCCATTCTTTCCTACGGCTCAGCGTCCTTGCTTGGCTCGGCATATCCTTTCTACATTCTGGATACCGCTTCAAGCTTTGCACTTCGGCATACGCTATTTCCACCAACATCCATCTGCCTCTGGGATCCAGTTGCCGCCACAGAGCGGTGAGTTCCTTGAGTGTTCCTTGTCCTTCTCTCATTGTGAGACCTCCTTTACCGCCTTAAGACGCACTTAGGATACCACATCAAAAAGAGAAAAATAACATGTTGCCACAGAACGAATCAGTAATGGCGGGAATGACACGTTTTGAAGCATTTTTTCTACGAATTGTAACATAGACAGCACTGTGATGTATAAAAACCGTCCTATCCAAGACCAGTTCAACTGACGCATTCCACCAGATAATCAATCCGGTCAGGCATCACTTCCCGACATTCATCCGCTTTCTGAATACTCACGAATTCAGGATGAGCAGAAGGATTTCGATATTCTTTGACGATTGTACTAATCTTTTGAATATAGTCCGCATCCAACAACCTCGCTGCCTCAGTGTTGTTTCCCAGATAAGTTTCAAAATCCCGTAACAACGGACTCAACGAAACGGTAGATTCCTCCTTCAGCATAGAAAGGATAGCATGCATTTGACCAAGGGTATATTCAGGCTTTCTTGAACGATTTGCTTTTGTGATTGCAGTAACAAATTGCTGCGTCTTCCTGGTAAGGTCAGGGTTTGATTTGTCAGTCACTAAAAATCTGTCAAGTTCTCTGCCTTTTCTCAATAGTAAATCCATCGTGTATTTGCTAAAGATTTTCCGCAGGAACTCGTTTTCAATAGCTCTACAAAGCTCAAGAACAACTGGTGAATAATCTGCCCCATCGATTTTTTGCAGTTTTGAGTATAAATATTCTGCAAGAGGAATGTATTTTTTCGTGAAGACTTCTAAAGAATCCCAATTAGCATACATGCTTTTGGCTAATTCTTTGTATTCCTCAAGATCCTCTTCAGGGATGCTATTTTCAATTTTCTGAAGTTTTGCCATCATAAGAGTAAGCTTCTGTTCGACGTCTCGCCGCTCGATTTTCAAATCAGCAAAATCGTTCTCTATTGATATAATCTTCTCCAATACAACATCCAGTTTAGAACTGATTATCTGAGTTGACTTTTGGACCTCTGCTAACATTGCTTTTATTTCTTTCCGGTCTTTTTCGTTTTCTTCAGCACTTAATAGCAACAGATCCAAGCAATCCAAATACTGTTGCCCATATTGGTCAGCGGCTTTTTTGAAAAGAGAGGAAAGGAATTCTTCTGAGAACAAACGCGTAACTTCAGTACTCATTTCAGTTTAGCCCCCTTTCCCAGTTGATAATTTCCGCAATGGTTGGAACATGGATTAGTTTCAAAGAATCCTTGCGTTTGGTAACATGCACTTCGTAGTAATAACCAGTCGTCAGTACCACATAGCATTTTGATGCGTCCTGCAACGTTTGCCAGATAGCGGAGACTCTCTCAGGTGTGAAATCTAACAAAAATCGTTCTATTTCAAAATAGATTTTTTCACCCTCCGGAAGAACTGCCTGAATATCTGGTCTCCATTGTTTTCCGTTATCGAGCATTACCACGGGTTCCAGGGTGATTTGATCTACACTCCAGCCAGCAGAGATCATTTCGTCATAAACATGTTTTTCAATTTCAAATTCCTCTTTTACTCCGCTCCCTTGTATTATTTTGAGCGCAGCCTCAAGACCTTCACCTCCAGTCATTTCGTCTATTTGCTCAATATTCTGCATGATTTCTTCATCATAAATCGGCACTCGAATTTGTTTTAATCCAGACAATGCAATCGAGGGCACGATGGACCCGTTTTCTATACGCTTCAACTGCTCGTTGAAAACAGTATTCCCTGTATTACTAGTAAGATACCTATAAAGATACTTTTCAGAGATTCCAAAAGGTCTAATGATGTATAGTGCTTCAGAGGCAATAGCTGGAAGGTCGTCAAGTGTAACAAGCGCTAGTTTTCGCTGTCCAAAATGTTTAGTGAGAAGGATATCTCCTTCCTGAAGTAACTGCTTAGAAAAATCAACTGCTCTTTCTGGATCTAGGCAGACAGAAGCAGATACAATATGTCCTTTCTGAATATCCCTAGCTCTTAAATAGGGTATGCCACTTTCGCGATAATCATCACGCCTTACACCTTTTCCAGGGATAACCTCGGCCAATTCCTCAAGAGGTTTTGTTTCTGTGTTTTGGAGCGCTTCATCAATAATCCGATGCTCTTTATCGTAAAACTCCGGCAGTAGATTTTCGGAAGAAATACTGTCTGTATAGTATAGTTTTCCGTTCGCTGGAAACACTCCCCGAAGAAAACCTACCACCTCTTGGATACTGTTACATCTAGCAAGCCATGTTAGTGTTCCCTCTTTTTCAAACAACACCATTGCAATTGGCGACAATGTTGTCAATTCAGGATCTCGAACCACAAGGACACCACGGATTGTATTTTCAGAAAGGAGTTTATCTCTTAGTTTCTGGCATTGCTTGGAAAACAGGAATGACAACTTGCCAAGAACACCTCTACAAAGTACTTCTCCATTTTCTGTAATCGAAAACTCATAATACAGTTGTGTGTTAACCTCATGATAGCGTTCTGAAAACTGAATTGAGACAGTTCCAACTGGAACAATTCCTTCATGATTCCCTTTAAAGGTGTTCCAACGCATTTCATAAACAGTGTGATAGTATTGTTCAAATACTGTCTTTAATGCCTGTTGCAGGTTTTCTTGATTTAGTATCATTGACAACATCTCCTCTTTATAACTTGAGTTGAATGTATTATGTTCATTTAGCGTTTGCGGAACTATAATCCCTCCGCAACTTTTTGTACCATTTCCGAATACTGTTTTTTTACATCATCTGGTCTAGCGATTTTTACCTTGCCTCCAAAACCGAAGATCCAGCTGAAGAAGACGCTATTCACAGCTACTGCCACATCTGTTTCAAAATGGTTCTCATCCACCTTCCTGGTCTTTACACTCTGCCCAAACCGATCGATCATGGCGTCCATCAGATCGTTGTCGCAGATCAATTCCACCGGAATCCGCTCTGCGCTGGCAGAGTACATCCGGAACATGGAGTTGATATGCCGGTCCAGATTGAATCCTTTTGGCATTGGAAACGCATCCTCTTCCATGATCTGAGGCGGCCCAACGATCCGATCGACCCGATAACTGACAACAGCATCATACTTTTCATAATATCCGAGAACATAGTAATAATCACCGTTCCACACCAGACGATGCGGGCTCATATGATACCAATAGCCATCCCACTTCGGGACCCGCTTTTTCTTCTCGTTGTAGCGGAAATATTGGAACCGGATCTGCTTCTTCTGATTGATTGCTTCATTGATGGCATCGATGATCAGCAGTGTCAGTTCGTTTTCACTTTTAATCCGGTTCTCCACCGAGATGTTGCGTCTCAGTTTTTCCGCCTCAAAAGCACTGGTCAACGAGGACAGCCTTTCTGCTAAAGATGTGCTTTTTTTCTTGCTGATAAATTTGGACGATGCCACCGCATCGATCAATAGTTTCAGTTCTGCATTATCAAAACGACGGGAAAGCAGTCGATAACGATTCTGGGTAGAAGGAATGCAATCAATATCCATGCCGACATTCTTGAGAATCTCCATATCCGCCGCGATGGTCGCTCGGTATGATGTCATTCTATAACGTTCTTCCAACAATTGACTAATCTGATTCGTCGTAAGATAATGATTCTCGTCGGTCAGTTCTTCAAGAAGTTTGGCAATATAAAAGGGTCTGTATTTTCCGTTGCTATCCATTTTTTTCATTCCTTTCTACGCTTCACAAAACGCAAAGTCGAGAATATAACCTGAAGGATCTTACACCATGTCTCCATATTTTTTGTCCTCGGTGACCGTCAACGGTTTCGGCAGACAGTCTGAATAACACATTGCAGATGAAGCATCTTTTCACGAATCAAGCCAGCTTTTCAGATATTCTCGCAGGCCTTCATCTTCACAATACACATATGTCCCGAGCATTCCCCGCGTCAGAAGCACATAATAGGTGTTGCGAATAAGTCTTGTTGCCGTCTCATCGTCCACATTGCGTATCCCGCTGCTGGTATCGGACCTTGCGATTTTGCTTCTGTCATATATCAGTTTTCCGTCTTTATAACGCAGATCCCGTCCTATAATGACACCGCAATAATTCATGTCCAAGCCTTGACAGGTGTGAATACATCCCACTTCTTTAACCGATTTTGGGTCGTTCAGCCAGGAGTAATCACTTCCAACTTCCACACAACGGAGGTTCCATTTCGCCTGGAACGTACCTGAATCCAGCGCAATATCATAATCAAAGCCATCCCGATACTGTCCTTTGCTTATCCATTCATAGGTATATCCTGCCACTGTGCGGCATTTCCCGCTGACCGTCTGCTGCTGATTGTATAAAGCATCTTTTTCTTCTATCGCTCTCTGCATTTCCAGAGCAGAATCAAATACCCGGAACTCATACTTGTCAGGGCGATAAGAGCTGACATCCTGATCGTATCCGAGAAATGATCTGATAAACGATATATAGCTCTCGCCGCCGGTCACTCTAAATTGTGTTTTCAGTTCAAGCGCCGTTCCCTCGATCACTTTTGAGTGCATCCGTTCAGCGGTTTCCCGGATTCGCTGAATCGTTGCATAATCGATCGTAGTCACTGCTTGATCAGAATCGATAAAGAAGACATTGACACGAGAGGCCCGGATAATATCGTCCAAGACATGTGTGCCGCTCCTGATTCCCACACCGCTCTTAAAATCGAATATGCGATGTGCTTCATCGATTAAGGCACAATCAAACTCATCTGCTCCGGCCTTACAAAAAACTGTCGGGTACTTGAACAGACTCTTTATTACCCTTTTGGTGAAATCTCCTTCGACCAATTCTTCGGTATAGAGAGTTCTCGGAGAAGCATTCGCCGTAACATACACCGCATTCAGACGATGTCCCGCCTCCTTATTGTTGATCATCTGACCTAACGCGTTGATGGCCACTACAGATTTTCCAGTTCCTGCGCCGCCCTTTATAATGATCGTTCGCTTTCCTCCATACTTAGCAGAATCCACGGCCGTTTCAACAATTTGGGCAACGGACGTCGCTTGTGCTTCATCATAGGAGAAAAACGGATTTCCCTTGATAGAATCCGCCAACATCTTCGCTAAAAATCTGGAAGGAACAATACGGCTGTCCTCGATCTGATAAAGCAACTTTTTGTTGGGCTTCTTCACAAAAGTAGTGATATAGCCGCGAAGCCGCTCTCTTTGTCCCTGATAAAAGACCGGTGAGGTGTTAACCAAAGGATATTTTGACAGATCGTCCAGAAGGACCGAATTGCCTTCCGCCATATTATGGAGATAGGAGCATGCAGGAAGTCCAACATTCCTTTTTCGTACAAACTCATTGAAATTCACGAGAATCTGCGCATAGTTATATGCCTGGTACGACGGATGCCAGTAATCTCCTTCCCCGCCTCCCCCAAAAGTTTTGACAAAATACTGTTTTCCCGAGGGACTGACCTGAGACCACTGCTTAAGTTCTATCACAACAACATTTTCGCGGCCGGTATCATCATTCCCGCATACCAGGAAATCGATCCTGTCACGGGACTGGACCATTTTATATTCGACCGCAATATCAATGTCTTTGTCTATGGAAGGATCCATAAGAACTCTGGCCATCTCGGGCAATGACGCATTCCAGGCATTTACCTGTGAATCACCAAAATATGTGATTCCGCACAGACGCATATGATCTGAAATCACGCCGCCTATATCCAAAGCCGCCGATCCATCAAAGCATTGTGATATAAACTTTCCTATGCTCTCACGATAAACAATCATCTTATCCGAACTCCGTATACTTCTTAGCTGTCCCTTTTGCCTTGTTCACGGGATACTTGGCTTCGTTCTTATTCATTTTTGCATTGATGATTTCGTCGGCATCCAGACCGAGTTTGTCCAGCATGTCGATGCAGTAGACCATCACATCGGCCAGTTCATCCTTTACATCATCCAGTTTATAGTCAGTATCGCTCCACTGGAAACATTCCAGCAACTCTCCTGCCTCAATTGCGATCGATTTAGCAAGATTCGCCGGAGAATGGAACTGATCCCAGTCCCGGTCCTCCGTAAAACGCAGAATTCTCTTTACCGTTTCTTCTCTCATAATCGACATACCGCCTTTATTCTCTGCTTCTGTTTTTACAGTTTCTCCGATAGCATTCACCCATTTTTCTTCTTCACGTCTATACTGTTTTATTATCATCCATAATTCTTATTTAACCACATTAGCAAGGATCGTGAGTCTCTTAATTCCAATTCATTAAAAATAAAGTCAATAATGTCTTTACCATTAATGATAACAATCGGATGCCCATCTTCTATGATTTCTTTATATGCTTGATCAGCAATATATGATGTTGTAATCATTATTCCAAACTGCCTGTTCTTTATCCGTGATATTAACCTTGAGGTGTCCGTAACAGTAACGGCAGTGGTCTGACTGTAGCATTTTGCTTGTAGATAGAAGTCGACATAAACAGAGTTTTCGACATTCTTAAATATCCTATATCGGCCTTCAGCGTCGAACCCCCCATCTTTAAAAGGCCTTGTTACATCTATATCAACAATAGCCTCATCCATGCATTCGGTTATATAAGCCGCGAACTTTTCAAAGCTATATCCCCGATCTTTTATAATGAAAAAATCATGCAGTGCTTTTAGCATTTGTAGTTTTCCATTATCCGAAGGGAGTTGTTCTTCTTTTGATTTTTTAAATTTCTCTTGTCTAGCAATTAGAGGAACATATGTGCTTTTCCCAATATACTGTCTCCATGCTTTTGGAGCATAATCGCTTTCATAAGCAAATCCTTTTTCTATGTCATTAAGCCATGCAAGACTTATCCCAAATCCGCTTTCTGCTTTACATCCAGCAGACGTGTTGAGGATCGTAAAATAGGCTTTATAGTTTTGAAAACGATCGCCAGTTTTATTTGAACCCCAAACAGCAGTAAGCCAATCTTTCGACGGTTTTCCTTTAATCCCCGGAACAGCAAGACCTAAAAACTTTACATCGCGTCCTGTTTGTTTTTTAAATACTAAAATAGGCGGGATTCTCTTTCTATCATTCAAATCATCTGACGCAGCTAACGAAAAAACATATCGTAAAATCTCGTTCCCATGTAGGTTGGTTTTATGTAAATCTGTCCCCGGGGTTTTATTATCGCCATAATATAGAAATAAGCCAACACTATTATCTAACTCATCCCTCCAATAGATATCTTCCCCACTAGTAAAAAGAATAACCAAGTTGGGCGTTTCCGTTTTCCCCAGATATCGAAACCCTCCTTGATTCTTTACTCCCAGCAGTTTGGACAACACTTCTGAAGACAAGTTTTTCTTGTTCGGATCAGCTCTATAAACAGCATCAATGAATAAATGCCAGTTCTTTCGATCTTGCCTTTGTATTTTTTCGTAGACATCAAAACTATAGTTATCCATACCTTTTCCTCATTTATAGCAACAGGATCATTACATTTCTTTCTGGATTATTTCATAGAAACAACCCAAAATACTGTTTATAAGTATGTTTGTATGCGCGTAATAAACTCGTTTTCGTCTATACTATTTGCCGATTCTAAATTGCAATCATATTCTGCATTGGTAAGACCAGCCGGAGACTGCTCTGAAAACCGCGGAATATCCTGAGCCATATAGATTCTACGCCTATCAATTGCCAGTTGCTCATTAAACTTACATTGCCTTAACCGTTGTTCAGAAGTGTTTTTAAGGTATTTCTCTAAAGTCATTAATCGCCGTGGATCCCCCATTATTAATGGCTTTACTGTTTCAATTAAATCAAACAAAGAGATCCCTTCATCGTCTGGTCTTAACATATATGAAACAACGAATATATCATATGTTTCATAAGCTAATTGTTCATGCTTAAAGTGATGTTTCCTTTCATTCTTAGTGGTTGACTTAATCTCTATTTTCACTTTCTCCGTGATAGAAAAGTCAAATTTCATTCTGTCATTAGATTGCCAATAATCGCCCAAAGAAAGCGTATTATGGTAATGCTTTATCGTTAACAATTCTGCAAAAAGACCTTGCAACTCTGCGTCGGAAGGCTCTGACTTATTTGCAAAAAAAGTCGAAAGAATAGATACCGTTTCAAGAAGGGCTGCCACCTGGTCGTGTTGATGGCTTGCTTCATCAAATAAAGGTGTTAGTTCAACAAAGATATCCTTTTCTTTTTGATTTTCAGAATAGCATCGAATAATATGTACTGTATCGTGTTCCGTTTTCCCTTCAAGAAGATATGTTACCTTTACATTACATTCTATGCTAAGTTGTCGAGTTCTCTGACGCAGTTGACTGCGGTTAGGAAGGCTAGAAATACAAACAATAGATACATTGCCAGCCTTATCAGCACCTAAATATAACAAATCCGAATACTTAAACAGACGGAAATCATGTGCAATCTGGTCATCGTGTCCAATAAATTGATGATATTTCAAAACAATATCCATAATATTCCATCCCCCTTCTAAGCACGTATCACCAGATTTGTGAGCACTTCAATACAGTGCTTCGGAATATAGATAGCAAGAGCTGGACTAATTTTCCCATTTGCAGTATTCTCAATCATATGGATTTGAACCTGCATATTGTTATCTTTGACGAATGCATATCTGTCACCTGCATAGATTGCCGGTTTACTATAGTCATCCGGGCGGCGACCAACCATGTATTCTTTGATATCTCCATCGTCATCAACGTGATGTTTCGATGTGATTCCGTCTCGCATCCATATTATGTCTGTAAGTGGGTCGATTCCCTTGTTTCCAAGAAGGATGCTTAATTTTTCAACAACCCCACTATTCAGTTTTGAGTTATCCGGGAATATAAACTTATCTAAGAGTTGTCTTCGTACTTCACTAAAAGGAAGATTCTCCACTAACACATATGGAGCGCCATCCCCTTCACCAAACGTTTTTGTTATTAATGATAACTTATTGTTATCTCGAAACGTGTTAAGGATATTAATATTGCTCGCCGAATATGAAGGATCGTACAAAAAACTCCTCTGGATATTCCAAGGTTTAAATGTATATGTCTCGGTTTTTGCAACAGACGTTCTCGTCATTCGCAAATTATCAGAAAGGACAAATATTCTTGCAATATCTTTAAACCGTGTCCCTTCAAGATTTGCTTCTCGGACTGTTGCCCATAAATCATTTTCATGTTCACGGATATCCTTAAACTCTTTGATTATTTTCTTTACTGCAAAAATTCTACACAAGTCAAGATACTTTTTCTTATAACCAAACCATCGCGCTCTTTGCTGCACCGTGTCAACTGTGGAAACGCCTTTCGTTGTCCTTATTATATAGGTGATTGCCAATCCTTTTAGAGTTAATCCTCGGCCAAGCATAGCTCCACCCACATAAATATTATAATCATACAGTTTATCAGCCCCATTAGGAACACTATCACCGTTTACCATATGTATTCCACAAAACTCAAGCGCTTCAATTGCTTTATCTTCTACGACCTCAAAAGAAGGCAGGGGAGTCATGCCCGCATCTTTATAGTGATTATACGCATTGTTTAGTAGGGCTCTTAAAGAAACATAGGCAATGTCCTCCTTATTTTTACTTATTCTTCGCCATTCGTTTACTATCTTTTCTGTTTTTTTGAGGACAATCTTATGGTCTACTTTTTTTTGACTTGGATGAATAAGCATAGATAACTTTTCGCCTGGTTCGCATCCCCTTGCGGAAAAAATGCCGCATGCAATAAAGAACGTTGCCAGCGCTGAATAAAACGATTTTGGGATGCCAGGATCAAGAAGAGAACCTTCTGTTTCGGGTATCTCAACAATATAACAGGAATCAGGACTATGAAAAACATCTAAGCCGCAATAACCTTTTCCCGGTTCTACAAGAACACCAAATTCTGGTGATAAAAAGTCCATTGAATTAATAAGAAGATTAGCTTGAGGGGTTGCAGTAACTGAAACGAAGCAATGCCTCGGCAGAACGTTTTTTAACCTTTCAATCGCTAAATAGGTACTACTCTTTCCACCTTTCCCCACCAAAGTATTAAGCGACGCCTCATCTCCCTCATCATCAATAATTAAAGTAGGGATTGTTGAAAGCACAGTCCCACTGAATATGTTTTTCCGGATTAAGTCAACTTGGGCTGGCCTTTTTAGAGCTACTATTATAACTTTCTTTCCCATGCGAATGAACTGGGAAACGGCATGTTCAGTAAGGATCGCACGGTGGTCAGTAGTATTTAACACTGCCACCTCGTCCATTCCATTAAAGTATTCGTTAATTCTATCACTATTCTGTTTTACGAGTACTTTCTTGGTTCCTCCAAATACAACCACATGAGAATATCCGTTATCAAAAGCTAACGCTGTTAATGAAATAAAGTTCGATGTCTTCCCACTTTGAACTTTTCCAATAACAATACCTGTTAACCGTTTTTCTGCTTCACTTTTGGGATTAGGACAGTAACCCAAGACTTCTGCTGCATTATTAATAATAGCAGTAACCCCATCCTCCGGAATTCCATCTGCAAGAAGATAATTCTTTATCCCTGTTGCATATCGGCCACTTGTATCTACCATCCAAGTAGTAATTTCTTCTTGTTGGTAATCCATATCGATTGATATCGTCTCGTTCATCGTTTGTTACCTCTATTCACGACATCTTTAAGATAATCATTCATTTTCATTCTTATTGCAGAAGCCGGAACCATTCCTTCAGTACTATTGTAAAGAGACTCTATTTCAGCCAAGGCTAGCGCAAACACAAACTGTTGCATTACTCCAAGAAAATCCGGTTCATCAATGTATGGTTTAAAAAAGGGATGCCGAATATTCCATTCAACATCATATTCATTTTTTCCGGATTTAGGCGTAATCACCAGCCAATTCAATTGAGGATCGGATTGACGCAACAACAGATTGAAAGTAAACAATCCCTCATTGGTTTCGAAAGAGATTTTCTTTCCCTTTGGACCTTCGACTCTGATGTCCTGTACAGAGTTCTTGCCTAATTCCTTCGAATAGCCATTATCTGTTGTTTGAAGGGATGTGTCGTCTTTTATTTGTGCCTGAGGCAGTGTATTTTCCTCTTGTTGATTACTATCTGAAATATGAACAGTTGTAGAAGCCTCCGTGCTTTCATCATCATCATCAATATTTACAACGGTTGCATTATCAATGATGCCTGCATCTGTTAGCGCCATCACCGTTGATTCCGTTACTGAATCACTGCTTGTTGTTTTACGCTTTCTCCAGACCCGTGCCTTTTTTATATATTCACTGCAACGATTCTTTAATTCTGCGATTAGGCCATCTTCAAGATCTCCGCCGTACCAATCAAAAGCATCTTTTGTTTGCGTCACAGGCCAATCATCCAAATTTAATTCTCCGGCAATTCTCTGGTAAGCATAATCATTTGATTTACCAAACACTTCTTCTGGCCGATATGCATTTTCATATCCGCCAACAATAATACGTCCCCTACGGACCAAGGCAAACCCAGCTCCAGATGTACTCGCTTCTTCAAGAATACAGACATAACCCGTTACAGATAAGTTCTCTTCTTTGTATGGAACAGAGAATGACAAATCTTGTCTCCAGATTTTTTCGCTTCCATCTGGTAAGATTTCCTTCAATGGAACCGGCTCCTCATAGCACAATTGTTCGCCATTATATGATATCTTTATTTTACCAGTCCTTAAATCAATTCGATACATCCCTCTTAATTGATCTTTGGTCTTTTTGATCTGGCGTCCAACAATTGTTCTATTTAAATTCCATATTGTTATCGTTGTGCCATGCTCTTTTTTGCTGCAAGGTATCTCCTGAACCTCAATTTCTTCATTCTTGTATTTATGAAGAGCATCGACATCAACCATTGCAACATATTTTACATCCGACCCCAGTTCGGTAGACTCAACTTGCCAGTTTATCCCAAACCAACAAGCTGCGGTTTTTAGCCCCATGCCGAACTCGCTACGTGTTTTTTTCTTCGGCGGGCTATCTAACACTATGGCACGTTGAAAATCACTAAAGTTCATTCCAAATGCGTTATCTCGAATAACCAACCTGTCCCCACTGACTGAGTTCCTGTCATACATAATCTCAATATTCAGTCCTTCCCAGTATTTTGTCTGCTCCAACTGGGAAATGTGATCGTAATAACTCTGCGTTGAATTATCAACAAATTCAGCAATAGCAGTCCAAGGATCATACTTAATGTTCTTATATGTTGCATATACGCTTGTCGTTGGCCTGATGTTGATTTTCTTCATCATTCATTCCTCCAAGTAGAATTCCTCTTCCCCAGTTGAAATAGTTCCCTTGCAAATATTCTTACTAATTCAACATTGACAGAGTTGCCTAGTTGTTGATATGAAACAGAATCACTCTCAGCGAAAACAAAGCCTTCGTCAAAACTTTGAAGCCGGGACGCTTCTCGAGGAGTTATGAACCTATAATGAGACTTTTGTTTATCCCATACAATTGGAGTGTTTTTCATCACAACCAAAGAGGGGAAGTAATTTGGGCGTTTAACCCGAATTCCCGATTGTCGGATTTGAATGATTCCATCTTTCATTGTTTCACAGTCTGTACCAACATTCCACTCGAATTTTTGATGAAGCATATTACGATTGCGCATATCATGAACTGCAATCCAATCATCGATGAATTGCGAATTATTCTCATACATTATGCGGCTTTTCATAACAAGTTTTTGTTTCCACAGCGGCATTGCCTGGAAACCAATCTCCGGATCAGAAAGATATAGTTCCCGATTATAAATACCGATTCCAGCCTTGTGAATCCAGAAAGGACTCATAAGGCCTTTTACATGTTCTCGGAACTCTTCCCAAATATTTAAAATCTCTTCGATAGCAGGAGAAACACAATATTTGACATCTACATCATCATCCAAGATTGCACTTAAACAATTATCTTTATCAGTAATAGGCTTCTTATATTTGTCTATGTGCAAAACATCACTAGTTAAATAGCCTTTTGGTAGTTTCTTGCGTTTATCAAGCGCCGATGAACGGATACCAAGAATAAAGACACGTTCTCTAACCTGTGGCACCCCAAAAGTATGCGGCGATACTATAAGAGGCTCTTCTGTAATAACAAAATCTTGTTTCTTTAACTCATCACAAATAACATCCCAGTTTTCTTTTTTGTCTGCAAGATTTCGTACGTTTTCCAATACAATAAACTTGCACTCTGGATGTTCCTTTAAAATATCAATGATGCGATAAAACAATTGTCCTCGTTCATCTTTTTCGCCACGCTCGTTTTCTACCACTTTAAAACCATTTTGAAGCCCTGCTTTAGAAAACGTCTGACAAGGAAATCCCCCACACAACACATCGAATTTGGGAATGGCCATTTTTTCGATTGCTTCAACGATATCACCCATTACGGGGAATTCATCGTTAGGGCAGAAGTTTCTGGTATAAACCTCTCTGCATTGAGCATTTATATCACAAGCAAATACACATTTTCCCCCCAAACTATGCATCGCTTGATAGAAGCCACCAATACCACAAAACAAATCTATAAATGAAAAACCACTTGTTTCTTGCTTGTTTCTCTTTAATTGAATTGTTGAATCAACGGGTATTCTCCATTCCTTTCCCTTTTTGATTGCGTCTTGTATCGCCCCTGCATTGCAATACTTTATCACCGTCTGTATACTAACCCCCCATTCTTTTGCAGCTTGTTGGGCATTTAAGCAATTCATAACCTGTACCTCGAATCTTTTTGAGATCAATTGCAAGAAAACATGTTTCTATTACAATCAAACTCATATCCTTAAAGTATTATAGCAGATCTCAAGATTATTTCAATCAGCAGAAGTCTTAAAAGCACCATATTGTTGTTATTTTTCACCACCAGAGCAAAAACTTTTTCTCCCATACTCTATTCTTTCTTTTTAGTATTTCGGGCATCCATACCCCATAATTACATACTCCCCAACTGAGTACTGGTTCATCCGGCATGCGTCGCCAGAATTGCCTTCAATCGTCCAAATGATCCCATTCTCAACCTTAGCCACGATTCCGGTGTGATCCGGTTTTCCATCCTGCGGACCGAACTCACCTTCTGGATCATCCCAGTCATAGAAGATAATCATCCCTGGAACCGGTTCCTCATTTCCATCAATCCACTGACCACGCTCCTTATACCAGTTCATGCTGACCACACAACCAATGGAATAGGGCATGATTCCATTCTCGATATATCCGCACTCGTTACCACACCAGGTAACAAAGCAAGCGCACCAAGGGATCCGTGAAGAAAATCCGAACATGGACCAGTACGGCTCACCGCTCTCATTCCCGATTTGAGACGCAGCCACTTCGATGATAGCAGTCTCGCCGGACTTGATCCCATAAAGGACCGCTGCCCAGAGGGATCGATATTGCTCAGACAACAGGTCATGCATCCGGTCTTTCTGTCTCTCCGAGAATTTGAGTTCCTCCGCCATCTCCTCTGCGGTCTTGTGGCTGACCTTGATTTTGAGCAGCTTTATCTTCTTCTCGACTTTGACCACTTTGATGTTTCCTTTCTCATCGACTTGCTCTTCCTCAATGATCCGGGTAACATCTTCTATTTCCGAAGAAATTGTGTTCATCTCCCAGAAGATGATCTTCAGGCACTCGATCTTTTCGTTATTCAGAGTGACAACTTCCTGTTCCTCATCCGAAGCCATATTCAGGGAGACAGCGTAAACGCTCAGAACCTCACGCCAGACGGCCGAAGAACCTGTCATCTCTAACTCGTCATATGTGTTCACCTCCTTGATAAGAGCAAGTCTGTCCTGGTATTCCTGGTTGATGTCCCGTACCACGCTCTGCATCGTGCGTCCTCCGGTGTCCTCGCTGGAAAAGAAGATTCCTTCCGCAGAACCGAGGATAAGAGCAACTGCACAGATAAGCACCGCAGCAACGATAGCGACTGCACCGCCGGCACCGACAGCCGCAACAAGTGCCTGAAATGCAGCAACGATGGCTTTTCCGACACTGACAGCCGCTTTGACAATCACTTTTCCTACTGCAACTGCTGCCTTGGAGATGATAATGACCGCCTTCTTTGTCGCGATGAGTGCGGCTCTGGCAGCTCTGGCAGACGTTTCTGCCGCCTTTTTGGATGCTTCTGCTGCCGCCTTCGAGGTCTTTACAACCGCTTTTGCCGTCTGCTCAGTTGTCTTAACGGTTTTCTGAGTTGTTTTGACATTTCTGCGCGCAGTTCTTATACTTGCCTTTCCGGTTGACTTTGCCGTCTGTTTAATGCTGCGCTCAGTAGCCCTGGCATTCCTGGCCACAGCCTGCCGTCTCTGAACAGCAGCATTCGTCCCACTTACAGTTCTTGATGCGGACTGCTGCCGAACGGCAGCCTTTCTGGTGCGCACGTTGCGTACCTTCTTACGGATTCGAGCTGCTTCCTTTCGTTCTGCGCGCCGCACCCACCGCTCAATCTTTTTGCCGCGCCGTTCGGCCATGCGTTGCTGCCGTTTCTCAAAACGTTTTTCACGGATACGGTCTTTGATCTTATCCGACACTTTCTTGACCTGCTTCCGGGTCTTTTCTTCCACGATGTACACGCCGTCTTCGGCAGCGCCTTTCAGTTTCTCCTCAGTATATTCTGCAGGAGAGACATAACCGTCATCCGTCAGATTGTTGATATGATTCCTGGTGCGGACGCCGGCCCGCTTCACATTGTGCATGGCGGCGGCGGATCTATCCAGCACTTTGATGTTCCTTGTATTCTCTTTGGTCTTAATGTCACTCATTTTCGCATACTCCAATAAAAGACGGAATGACATGGGAGGTGCCATTCCGCCGCTGTTTTTTCAGTTTTTGTTAGTTTCTGTCTTTCTTTGCCACGACGAGCAGCCGCCCGTTGTTGTACGTCCAGTCGCACGTGGAAAGCGTCAGCAGATCGTCCCCAAAAGAGGCTGTGATGCCTGTTTCATAGATCTGTCTTGCCTTTACCTGGCTCATAAACCAGGTGAAGGTATCCGCATCCATCTTCGTATAGGCATTGAAGCGGAACGGATCGTGGTCGGAATCATACCGGATGACAGCCATGACCTCGTAAACCGCTTCGCCGTCCAAGGTATCCAGTCGGATCTGGCGGTGGCTTTGCCAGTAGGAATAGGAATTATAGTACCTGAGATTATGGAACATGGTTCCGTTTTTCATGTTGTGGCCGTAAATGACCAGCTGATTGCTGACGCCCACCTCACAGCGGGCATCCAGAAACGGAACTCCAGGATAACTGTACTCTCCCGAGACAGCATGGTGAAGATAGAACTCCGGATCATCCTTCGACTGCATGACAGGATAGTTGATGGCGGTCCCGTCGATCCGGATCCAGCCGACACAGTTCCGGATCCCCTTATAGTAAGGATATTCGACAGATGTTGGCGTACCCACCACCTCTTTCGTAGGCCTAGTCGCTTCTGTGGTTGGAACCGGTGCCGCCCACTCGGATTCCGTTACCCCCGCAGATGGGGGATCCGTCAGCGTTTCTTCCGTCACAACAGTTGACGCACTCTCCTCCGCCGGCTCTATCCGCTCCATGAACGGCTTCTTTATAAGCGGAAGCAGGATTGGATCTTCTGTGTCTCTTGAGAGAGATTCCGTCGATTCTTCAAAAACGAGAGGCTTCTGCTTTTCCGTTTCATCTGGAGCGGTTTCTGACTCAGTTTCGGAGAACTGTTCCGAAAGGCTTTGAAAAGCGCTTTCCGCCTCATGACCTTTCATCATCTGCCTCACGACATAGCCAAATGAGGCAGAAAAAAAGAAAGCGGCCAAAATTACCAGGCCGATCTTAAGTTTGGATTTCATTGTCACCTCCAAAAAGAGTTCCGGGTTCAGTATCATCTGAGCCCGGAGCATTAACTTATTGTTAATGAGTATTTAGTTTTGGTTTATGCGATCAGTCCTTCACCAGGCTTGGTCGTCATCATCTGATACAGCTTCGTATCCTTCGGGAAGCGGTTGACGAATGGCACCAGCGATCCGCCGTACCGGATCAGACCGCACCCTGGCTCAGCATTCGTGATGTAGCTGAGCTGTTCATTGGAAATGTTCAGCAGCCCCGCCAGTTTCTCCCTGTCGGAAGCGGCCTGGTTCAGCATCACGATGAACTCGGAGTTGGAAAGCATAGTGCTTGCCTGTACGGAATCCAGCAGGTATTCCACGTTCTGGGTGATTGCCGTCGGGTAGGCATTGCGCTTGCGGAACTGACGCCAGGCGGAGTTGAAGAACTGAGCGGAATACTCATTCTCAAAGACCACATGAAACTCGTCCAGGAAGACGTGCGTCCGCTTACCCTTCTTCCAGTTGACGGACACACGGTTCAAGATCGTGTCCGTAATGACCAAAAGACCCGTGGGTTTAAGCTGTGCACCGAGATCGTGGATATCGAAAACGATTACCCGCTTGTCCAGGTTCACATTGCTCTGTTTGCCGAAAATATCCAGAGACCCGGTCGTATACAGCTCCAGCGCCAGGGCGATCTGCTTGGCTTCCAGCTCCGGCTGGGCCAGCAGATGCTCCCGAAGGGTCGTAAGCGTAGGCATGACTGACGTTTCGGTGTACTCGCGGTACACATTGTTGACGCAGCGGTCGATGATAGATTTATGCTGCGGGCCGACGCCCTTCTTGTCGATTTGCTCCACCAGAGACATGATGAACTCGGACTTTGTCACGGTCGGATTGTTCTCGCCGTAGCTGTCTGTCATATACATGGCATTCAGCCGGTCCCTGCCGCCGGCAGCCACATGCACCACCGTCACGATATCCTTCATCCACTCGAGCATCCGGGCATATTCGCCTTCCGGATCGCAGAGCACGATGTCATCGTCCGTATTCAGGATCAGGAAGATGAGCAGCATCTTCACGAAGAACGATTTGCCGGACCCGGGAACGCCCAGAATGACACTGGACTGGTTCATCAAATTCTCGCGATTGCACAGGATCAAATTGTGGGAAATGGCATTCTCGCCCATAAAGATCCCACCCTTCTCCTGCACCTCCTGAACCCGGAAGGGCATAAAGACAGCGATGCTTTCCGTAGTGAAGGTCCGGAGCGCATTGATCCGGCGCGTCCCGATCGGCAGCACGGTATTCAGCCCATCAAACTGCTGGTATTTAAGGACAGCAATCTGGCACATGTGCTTCCGGGCCGTTGCCAGAACGGATTCCGTGTCCTGCTCCAGTTCTTCCACCGTATCCGCAGTTATAACCATCGTGATGACGCCCAGCATCATCCGCTGGTCACGGGTTATCAGATCATCCAGAAATTCCTTGGACTCCTTCCGCTGCAGTTCCATGTCATAGGGAACTATCGCAGAAAAATTGTTGTTCTGATTCTGCCTTCGCTGCCAGGCAGCCATATTGGTCTCCACGCCGAGCAGCCGGTTTTCGACCTCACGGACAGCTTCATCCGTCGGCACCGGAAGGATGTCGATGGAAAGCATCATGTTCCGGGACAGTTCGGTAAGCTCCGCCACGAAGCTGTCCTTGATATAGCTGGCGTAGTCCTTTAAGAACAGAGTGCGGGCATACTTGTTCCCAAGCTTCAGATAGTCGCTGTGCTTCTCGATATAGTCCGGGCAGATGAAGTCCTTGAAATCATGTCCGCGCTTTGCCGCCTCTTTTACGTCAAACACATACGAACTCTCCTCCCCGAAACGGTAGAAGTCGTGCAGCACCTTCAGCTTGTCTGCCGCATCCAGTGACGTGCATCTAGATCCGAGCGCCGCAAAGCGGGAAGTGAGCTCCGCTTCCGTGCGGGCAAAGTAGCTTCTGGCTTCCTCGATGCTTCTCTTGGCGACGGTGACCGTAATGTACTTTTCCTGCAGGATCCCGTTTCCATTCAGCGCTTTTTCCAGCAGCATCTTGTTGTATTCCTGCCGCAGGTCATCCCTCCCGTCGCCCTGCATCGGCATCAGGATACTGTTCTCGAAATCCGAGCGCTGCATTTTCCGGTTATTGATCGTGATCTTCGTGGTCGCCCCGCTGTCCAGGCCGTTCAGAAGATCTGAATAGTCAAGGAACATCGCCTCCTTGTCCTCCCGGCTAGCCACCAGGTAATTGATGTCCGTGAACTTCCAGGTCTTCGAAAACTTGCTTCCAACCATAAAGATCCCGTCCGTCCAGACCCTTTTGATTGGGATCACATCCTGGACCCGCTTCGGGATCTTATAGCGCTCCTTATCCTGCATCAGGATCGAGCGGATCGACTTCATCATCCTTCATTTCCTCCCTGCTGTAACTTTTTGTTGATGCTGCGTTTACCAAAAGTTGATACGTATTTACTGATTCGAAACGCAGCTCCTTCGGCTCGATCAACTCCGACCGCAGCCAGGCCCACAGAAACTGCTCCGCCGTCATGCCGTGATAGGTCACAAAACCCAGCGCCGCAAAGGGAGCCGCCCCGAGGATGCAGATCCACGAGACGGGCTCTGTATTCATGTGCGGCTTTAAGATGAAGTACAGAAGCACAGCGGCGGCCACAGCAGCGAGCGAAAATAAGAACTGCCGCATGGACAGTCCAAAAAACATGGATTCCGTATACTGCCGGATCTCCCGGTTGATCTTGACCTCCATTTAGCGCTCCTTTCCCCTCTCTTTCTCCCGGTCCAGATCGACTGCAACCATCAGTCGATCCATTGAAGCATTGTAATAGAGCACCTTATTACCGAGCTGCTCCTCGGGGCTCACCTCACAGGAATTGACGGACTGTACCATACGGGCTAGCTCCCGCTCATCAAACGAACCGTTGTCTGGAAGGACAATTAGTTCGTGCACAGAACTGGGCAGGACATAGTAGCTTCCGCCAGTCACGTCCGCTATCTGCGCCTTGATCTCCGGATAAAAGAGGGCGGTCGCTCCGAAAAACTTATCAGCGTTTGAGAGGACCAGCATCGATAGGTCATCCACCGGGGAGCGGTTATCTCCAAGCAGGTTGTCACCCGGCTGCAGCTTTCGAAATCCGGACATGTCCATCATGACCTTCTTCATCTCCACGAGCTCGGCTGGATGTTCCTGGACTGTGTTCCGCATAGCGGTCTGCATAAGCTCCCGCTCCTCAAAATCCATCCGAGATGCCAGATCTTTCGTGATCTGGATCATCGCATCCCTTTTAGGCGTATCCATATCGATGTAGACAGTCAGCGAAAGACCTCCGTCCACCGGAAGACTGACCAGATCTTTCAGTCGTTCCTGATTGGAACGGGTATTGACCACCTTGACATAGATTCTGTCCTTGATTCCTTCCTTGGTCATGTCCGGAAGGTCGAACTGTGGCATATTGCGGATAACCTGCAGATAGTCCCGCGCAAGTTCATGCATCACGTCCTCCATGTCCTTTTCTCCGAAGCGGTACGCGTCAAAGTACGGCTCCAGGTAAAAGATCGGCGCCGCCTCCATGTCCTTCTTTTCGCCGCTGTGGATAATGAGACCATGCAGCATTGTGTCATTGTTCTTCGCGCGTTCCATTACCTCAACCTGAGCGTCCCGATATTCTTCCGGCAGATATTCCAGGATATGTGAAGTGACCAGATCGATGAATTGTTCCTTGTTCATTGTGTTTTCCTCCTTGTGGTGGTTGGTTTTGTATATGAAAAGCCCCCTTTCCGCTGTGCCAGTCAAAAAGAGGGCAAAAAGAAAGCCGGAAGCTTACGCCGCCGGTTAGGTGAAAAGAGATTATTCCGATTTTTAGCGATATCTGGACATTGTCAATTACTCAGTTCATTCAGCAAGCTGCCAAAACGGCTCGCTTCTTCATATGTCATCTTATACCACGGGCCGTCATTAGCTCTTATGAACATGTTTCCAAAGTGGTAAATTGTCAGAACGTTTCCGCTTTCATATCCCAGATCGATAACCCATGTCATACCGCCATATTCATCGGGATTCTCCGGAAAATCTGCAATCAAATCAAGTTCGGAGATGTAGTCAACTATCTTTTTTACAGCTTCTCCGTCAAATGAATAGGCATAACCTTCCGGCAGAGATGTAACCGAAATCTTATTGACCGTGCCTTCCTGCAGCAGGATGCTCCCCTTTGTTGCAGCACTGGTGTCAAACAGCATTTCCCGAATCTTGCCAATGTATTCCTGCTGGCGCTTTGCTGCTGACTCAGTATCCTCATCTTTCTCCCTGATCCAAATCTCTGCGATATAGCTTGATAACGGATGTTGCAATGGAATAATGAAGATGTCATCCTTATCGATATTGTACGAGGAAAGAATTATCCGCATTTTATCCGCAGACACACCCTTCAGGTTCCACAACTCATCCTGCGTTTTCACGCGGTTGGTTCCTCCCATAACGCCGAAGGAATAACTATTCGGTGCCATCTGCCAGACATAGACCTCAAGACCTTTGCCCGTGGGAAGGCCAAAGTATTCGGGATATTGCTCTTTCAGCGCCGTCAGATCCATTGATTCTATCCCCCACTCTTCGCCTTTCGTATAAGACGTTGCGGTTATCAGCACATCCTTATCCGGCATAATGAAAGAATACCCCCAATAATCAC
>JAEEGL017117474.1_pt1 | contig 32222 bp, 28 predicted proteins | sample 9134231 | NCBI WGS metagenome assembly JAEEGL01 (sample SAMN16246548, study PRJNA631951) | gut metagenome | biome: gut microbiome; feature: rumen; material: fiber-attached | host: Bos | place: Iran: Karaj | collected 2018-10 | reverse complement strand
GAGTTACCTCCACCAGCCGTTAGCTGGCATCCTTGCCCTGTGAAGCCCGGACTTTCCTCTCCCCTACCATTACAGTAAGGCAGCGACTACTCATCTAGCCCCTTATTTATTGTTCTAAATCCCGTAGGAAAACGGGAAGGCGCACATTAAAAATTGCCTTCGGCAATGGGTGCGCCGTGAGAATAAGGCATCTTCCCACTCCGTGGGCCCCTCCTTATTCTATAAGATGCAACTTCCACCTATGAACTCTCTTACCAAAGAATTGTTTGGAATATAATCTGGCGCCATAGGTAAAAAGTAATCTAATAGCTTAATAAGCCTTTTCGCCTCAGGATACATAGGATGGTCTGGTTCTATAGCGTATAACTGAGGATCGACATACAATTTTAACACAGCCATCTCATAAATTAAAGCTGTATTAAACAAATAATCTGCTTTTTCTTGGAATGGGAAGATATATTTTTCCTCTCCTCTTCTAACTGAATCCCACATTGCTATGGTTTCAGCAGCAGATGTTGCACGTGTTCTTGAATCACGTACAATTCTTCTAATTAATCTTCCATCTGTTGTAGAAAGTGGATTATGCTCATCAATTGATAACTGTGTGAGAGCTGACAAATAAATCTTGTACTTACTTTCTGATGGAAGGGATTCACTCATTTTATCATTAAGTCCATGAATACCTTCGATTACAAGAATGTCGTTTTTGCCAAGCTTCATGTAATGGTCATTGTACTCACGCTTACCTGTCTTAAAGTTGAAGTTAGGAAGCAGTACTCTTTCACCCTGTAACAGCTTATACATACATTCATTGAAATATGGAACATCAAGACCGTCGATTGATTCAAAGTCTTTTTCACCATATTCATCTATAGGCATCTGGTCACGATTAAGATAGAAATCATCCAGAGGAACTGGATGTGGTACACAGCCTAATGCTCTAAGCTGTGCAGAAAGCTTGTGAGAAAAAGTGGTCTTTCCTGATGAAGAAGGACCAGCCATCATTACAAACTTAATATCCTTTCTATCTGCGATTGTATGAGCCAATTCGCCTATATTTCTTTCCATAATGGCTTCCTGGGATAAAACTATATCCTTTATTCTGCCATTAGTAATAGCCTCATTTAAAGCACCTACAGTAGGTACTCCCATTGTCTCACCAAACTTTGATGCTGCCTGCTGAACAGAAAACAGCTTCATTGGGCGAGAAAATTCAGCTACAACCCTTGTATCTCCAGTAAGCTTATTTCCATTTGGGAACATAAGCATAATACCATTTTCGAATTTTAAAATATCGAAGTATTTAAGGTAACCTGTGGATGGAACCATGTAACCGTAGAAATAATCCTTGCAGCCATCCAAATCGTAAACGTTAATGTTTGAACTGGTACGATATTTGAGAAGCTGTTCCTTATTTTTCATGTTGTATCTATGGAACATTTCTCTAGCTTCACTGGTCTTGATAGAGTACTTCTTAAGAGGTACATCCTTTTCAACCAAATCAAGCATGATTTTCTTAATCTCTGTAATCTTTTCTTCGGTTATCTCATCAACGCCGTCAAAAGTACAAAAATCCCCCTGTCCTAAGGAATGATGTACTCTAAGATAAGCATGCTCTGGGTATGGATAAGCACTCATCAAAGCTCTCTGAAGCAAGAAAACAACGCTTCGTCTGTAAGCTCTTCTTCCATCCTTATCTGCGGTAGTCAAAAACTCAACTTTGGCATCTTCGTTAACTGCCTTGCTTAATTCTGTAAGACCTCCATTGTATTTCGCAAGCACAATGTCGTCCCTGTAAGCATCCTTGTGGAATCTTGCAATATCTAATAACTTGATACCATCTTCATAAGTCTCTTCTTTTCCGTTGATGATTAGTTTAGCCATAGCTATTCCTCCGTTTTAAAGGGTGAGTCTTTGAATGCGGTCTAATTCATCCTTAAGCTCCTCTATTCTTCTATGTATAGGTGAATCACTGGCTGTATCTTTTTTTTCTAGCTTTTCTAGAATAGACAAGTATTCATTTTTATTTTTCTCAAGAAGCTTTTCAAAAAGAGGCGGTCTTTTCTTGATAATTATAGGGCCATATTCCAATTCATCAGCATTAAGACTAGCAGAAGAATCTGGTTCATAGCTAACTTTAATTATTGGGTAGATTTTGCCTTCCTCCATGCAAAGCTCTTCATCTAAAAATGAAAAATGATTACGCACTAAAAATTCTCGTAGCTTATCATACTCTGACTGTGGTTCTAAAATTAATGTGGTAGCAGTTTTAGCAACAGTCAGCCCTGCATCTAATATTCTAGTAATAAGTGCGCCACCCATACCACAAATACATATGACATCAGCCTCGGAAGCTGATAGCTTTTTAAGTCCATCTGATAATCTAAAATCTACATTATCACTAAGGCCATATAAGCTAACATTTTCCTTTGCTGAATTAAGAGGGCCTTTATTCACATCCATCGCTATAGCTTTATCTACTTTTCCACATTCTAACAGTGCAATAGTAAGATAACCGTGGTCACAACCAACGTCTGCAACGGTGTGGCACTTAGGCACCATGTCATATATAATTTGTAATCTTTCCGATAATTTTATCATTTATTTATGTCTATTCTGTTTATTTTAGTTTTATTTTACTGGTCTAAGTAGTCCTTAAGCTTGCGGCTACGGCTTGGATGACGAAGCTTTCTTAAAGCCTTTGCTTCAATCTGACGAATACGCTCACGTGTAACGTTAAATTCCTTACCTACTTCTTCAAGTGTGCGGGCCTTACCATCTTCAAGACCAAATCTAAGGATAAGAACGCGCTGCTCACGCTCTGTAAGTGTATCAAGAACCTCGTGAAGCTGTTCCTTAAGAAGTGTAAATGTTGCAGCCTCTGCTGGTACTGGTACGTTTTCATCTGGAAGGAAATCACCAAGGTGGCTATCTTCCTCTTCACCGATAGGTGTCTCAAGAGATACTGGTTCCTGAGAAATCTTGAGGATTTCATGTACTCTGTCTACTGTGATACCCATTGCCTCAGCAATCTCTTCTGGAGTTGGTTCACGGCCATACTCCTGTAGTAACTGTCTAGAAACTCTGATAAGTTTGTTGATTGTTTCTACCATATGTACAGGAATACGGATTGTACGAGCCTGATCAGCGATAGCACGTGTGATAGCCTGACGAATCCACCATGTAGCATATGTAGAGAACTTGTATCCCTTGTGATAATCGAACTTTTCTACAGCCTTCATAAGACCAAGGTTACCCTCCTGAATTAGATCAAGGAAAAGCATACCACGTCCAACGTAACGCTTAGCAATAGAAACAACAAGACGAAGGTTTGCCTCAGCAAGCTTATTCTTAGCTTCCTGGTCGCCGTCTTCCATTCTCTGCGCAAGCTCTACCTCTTCCTCAGCAGAAAGAAGTGGTACCTTACCGATTTCCTTAAGGTACATACGAACTGGATCTTCGATGCTAACAGAATCTGGAACTGACATATCGATGTCGTCCATATCCTCTTCATCACTTGCAAGCAAAAGTGCATCTGAAGGGCCTGATGAGAAGTTTACATCGATTCCCTTTTTATCTAGATATGTAAGGATGCGCTCCATCTGCTTTGCATCGATTTTGTAATCCTTTAAGAACTCTGAGATTTCGTAATCTTCAATGATGCTCTTCTGAGACTTAGCAATTTTAACAAGCTCTGCAACCTTTGAATCAAGCTCGTCACTGCCGAATGAATCCTCATCGTCATCATCTACATCATCGTCATCTTCATCAACAGTAGTCTTTGCGCCAACTGATGCTAAGAATTCATCAACATCGTCGTCATCTTCCTTCTCATCGATGTTATCAAAATCATGCTCGTTAAACTCAAGGTCTTCTACTGAGATTTCTTCCATATCGCCGAAGTCAACATCTTTGTCATCAGCCTCTGCATCGTTATCTTCTTCCTCTGCTGCGTCAGCCTCTGCTAAAAATGCATCAGCAGCAGCCTTTAAATCTCCGTTTTCGATTAATTCGTCAACTTTCTTTTTTGCCATTTTTATTCCTTTCTAGATTGAAATGTCTAAGCGTTCAAGACGCTGTAGTTGCTTTTTACCTTCCACTAAAGCCTTAAGATTTGTGCCGTTTTTCTGAGCAAGCTCAAGTGAATTCTTTTTTATTCTAAGTAAGGTTTCCTTAAGGGCCTTACTAAGATCCGTATTATCTGTCAGCTCTCCAACAGTGGTGTTGAAAAGAGCCGCAACTGTTTTTCGTTCATCGTCCTCCATAAACATGTCGACGATGCGAGCTGTATCAACAGGTTTGTTTTCGTTAAGGCTTGCAAATACTTCATCTGCAACCTTTTTGTATACCCCTTCTTCAAAATCATCTGGGGCAACATAATCCTTTATCTTAGGATAAATATCCTGCTGTTCTACAAGCCATGTAAGTAACAGACGCTGTGACATTTTCATGCCGTCATCCTTTGGCTTTTTGTTAGAAGCCCTGCTTTCTCTTGAAGCAGATGATGATTTGGCTGTAATACCTGATTGTCCAAGCTCTAATATATATTTTCCAAGGGCAGCCTTTGGAATGTTAAATCTTGCCGCCACTGATTCAGTGTAGTTTTCCCTCTCGAGCTGAGTAGGAAATTCAGTGACTATCATTCTGGCTACTTCCTTTTGAAAATCTGATTTCTTCTCTGGGTCAGTAAGGTCGTAATTCTTTTCCTTCATTCTGACCTGATACATAAAGCTGTTTTCCGCATTCAAAATACGTTTTTCGTATTCTTCTGGACCAAGAGCCTTTATGAATTCGTCTGGGTCCTTGTAAGGGGACATGTTGATAATCCTGCAGGAAATCCCTGCATTCTTAAGGATAGGTATTGCTCTAAGAGCTGCCTTTTGTCCTGCCCCGTCGGAATCATAGCTAAGATAAACATCCTTAACGTATCGTTTTAGCATACCTGCATGGCCTTCTGTCAGGGCTGTACCAAGTGATGCTACAGCATTGTCAAAGCCTGCCTGGTGAAGGGATATAACATCCATATAGCCTTCGCATAGTATAAACTGTTCGCGTCTGGTCTTTCTAGCGAAATATAAACCAAAAAGTGTTTTTGATTTGTTGAAGATTTCCGTTTCTGGCGAGTTTAGATATTTAGGCTCGCCCTCACCCATTACACGACCACCAAAGGCTACCACCTTACCGTTGGCATCAAATATAGGAAACATTGCTCTGTTCCAGAATTTGTCATGGCCACCACGTTTTTCATCTATGGTTACAAGACCACAGTCCTTAAGGATGTTATCCTCATAGCCCTTGCTTCTAAGATATTTGTACAAAGAATCGGAATATTTGCTGGTGCAACCAAGTCCAAATTTGTGAAGGGTTTCTGCAGTAAGCTCTCGCTTTGTAAAATAGCCAAGGGCCTGCTGTCCTTCAGGTGAGCGAAGCATTTTGTAATAATAGGCTGCAGCTTCTTTGTTAATTTCAAAAAGTCTGGTCCTTTTATCTGCTCTTTGCTTTTCCTGATAAGTCATTTCCCTTTGTGGCAATGTAACGCCGCATTTAGGGGCAAGCTCTTCAACAGCTTCTTTAAAGGTCATGTTTTCGTATGCCATAAGGAAGCTGAAAACATTACCTCCCGCGCCACAACCGAAGCAATAATACATTTGCTTCTGGGGGCTTACTGAAAATGAGCCTGTTTTTTCATTATGAAAGGGACATAAGCCAAAATATTGGCTGCCCTTTTTTTGTAAGTTTACATATCTCGAAATCACATCGACGATATCTGTTCTGGAACGAACTTCTTCGATGATTTCATCAGAATAATAAGGCATTTATTCTCCCGAAAAAATTATTTATTTATTAAAATCCATCAACTACCCATGCCTTTGGCATAAAGTATTCGTTGAATTTTGTAATACAGTATTGGTCTGTCATACCAGAAATGTAGTCACATATAATGCGTTCCTGGCTGGTGCCTTCCTCTTCCATAGCTCTGTATCTATCAGGAAGCTCCTCGAAATGGTAGGTGTAATATTCGTATAATTCACGAATCATACGCTTAGCCTTTACCTCTTCTGTCTTTGCAATAGAATCCTTATAGACATTTGCAAATAAGAAGCTACGAAGATCAGACATGGCCTCTTCTACCTCTGATGACATTTTAATCACCGGGCTATCCTTGCTTTCGATGATAACGTTGTGAATAAGAGTATCAAGTCGAACTGCTGATGTCATACCAAGAGTCTTTCTGATTTCCATTGGAATATCATCCTCAGTAAGGATGTGTGCTCTGATGGCATCATCAATATCGCTGTTAACATAGGCAATCTTATCGGATAATCTGACAATCTGTCCTTCCGGTGTGGCTGGATGTCCGCTGGTCTGATGATTGCGGATTCCATCACGAACCTCCCATGTAAGATTAAGTCCCTGACCACCCTTTTCTAACTTTTCAACAATGCGCACGCTTTGTTCGGAATGCACAAAGCCAGTAGAGCACATAGCATTAAGCTGTGCCTCACCTGCATGGCCAAATGGTGTATGGCCCAAATCATGACCAAGCGCTATCGCTTCAACTAAATCCTCATTCAGTCTAAGAGCTTTTGCTATAGTCCTGGCATTCTGTGAAACTTCGAGGGTATGAGATAATCTGGTTCTGTAGTGATCACCCTGAGGTGTAAGAAAAACCTGCGTCTTATTCTTAAGACGACGAAACGCCTTGCTGTGAAGGATTCTGTCCCTGTCCCTTTGAAATAAAGGTCTGATATCACACTGTGGCTCATCCTTCTCACGTCCGCGAGAATTAGTGCTCTGTGTGGCATAAGGGCTAAGAGTCTCCTTCTCCATCTGCTCTATCATTTCTCTAATTGTGCCCATTTTACCCTCCCTTTTATGCATTAATCGACACTCCTATAAGACATATTACATGAGAAAAAAGGATATCCTTTTTTTGAATAAAAAAAACCTAGGTTTTTCAACCTAGGTTTAGTGCGGAAGGCGGGACTTGAACCCGCACGACTGCAATAGCCACAAGATCCTTAGTCTTGCTCGTCTGCCAGTTCCGACACTTCCGCGCACGATATAAATTGTTTTGTCTTTCGACACGAGTGATATGTTACCACCGTAACTAATTAATGTCAATAAGAATTATTAACATTAGTGCGGAAGGCGGGACTTGAACCCGCACGACTGCAATAGCCACAAGATCCTTAGTCTTGCTCGTCTGCCAGTTCCGACACTTCCGCATGTCTTTCGCTTGATGTTGCTCTCTCGCGACGACTAGTAAATAATAACCCCCAAAGCTCATTTCGTCAACACTTTTTTGTAAATTAAAGTGTCGAATTTTTAAGCTCTATATCTGAATATTCTGACACACTCCAATTACTGTCCTTTATTCCACTCCATGCTCTAGTAAATACTGGTGCCATGGCTCGTAGCAGGCGCCCTTTAAATGCACTCCATCTCCAGTGGTTTCAGCTTTAAGATTACCATTCTCATCGTCCACCGCTTCGTTAATATCCAAATAAAAGACTTTGCGATTATCTGCCAATCCTTTTATAGCTTCATTTCTAATGTTGATATTTGTATTGTTATATAGTTCATCAGTATTATTCTTCTCTTCCGATACATGCATAATACTGCTAATAAAAATCGTTGCATCAGGCTGAAGATATTTTAATCCCTGGACAACCTGTGAATAGACTTCTCTAAATTTTTCTTCATCGCCTGTTCCAAGTTCATTGATGCCTACCATCAGATAGATTTTTTTGTAGTGCTTTCCTGCCAAGGCTGTTGCGATAGACATTTTATTTCCATTCTCATCCTCTATCCATTCCTTATTTCTGATATCAAAAATGGTAAGAGATTTTTGAGCAAAAAAAGTAGCCCTGGAATCTATGGCCTCACAATACTGAGATAATCCAACAATTCTGGAATCTCCGATAAATAGTGCATCATCAAAATATGAATCATCAACCGTTGTAAACTCTTTTTCTTTTTCTGCTGTATCAACAACTACCTCTGGAATGTTGTCCTTGCCCTGTTCCTCAGAAGCGCTTTGTAATTCTACCTTTGACCATGGATAAACTCCATCTGCCATAGCCTTAAAAGCCACTGCCTCCATAGGCATTTTTATTATATTGCCATAATAGTCCCTATATACCGTATCCTTTAAACAAAAGGACGTAGCAGAAATCCCTGCCGATGAAATTGCAATTAAACTAAATAATAGAAAACCCTTTATTCTCATAACACCACCTAAAATCTAAGATACATAAATGGATTTCCAGCTGAATTAGACAGGCTGAAAATACTAATCCAAAACATTGCAAAAATAACAAGGACTGTGATTACGTTATCCTTATACTTTTTGAATAGGCTAGTAAATACTGGTATCGAAAATACGATACCTAGCATAAGAAATAGCCAATAATCCTTTAGGTAATAAAATACGTCATTTTTATTAACTGCAACTGAAATATCAATCACAGGAAACATTCTAAGTAGATATAAACGCAGATTTCCTACAGAATGAATAGCAAAAACAACCCATGTAATAGGAATAATCACAAGCACATTTATACGACCAATTACAGCAAAAAGCTTTGGAATGCGACTAAGAAATAGCTTTTCAAAAATAATGATGCAGCAAATAGACATGCCCCATATTAAAAAGTTGAGGGTATACCCATGCCAAATTCCTGTAAGAAGCCATACTACAATAAGATTAATAACAGTGTGGATTTGTCCCTTTCTGCTACCTCCAAGTGGGAAATAAACATAATCCTTAAACCATTCACCAAGAGTGCTGTGCCATCTTCTGTAAAACTCTGATATAGATGCAGAAAAATAAGGCTGGTTAAAGTTGCTGATAAAAGGAAATCCAAGCATCACACCAATTCCTGCAGCCATAAGAGAATAGCCCCAGAAATCAAAATACAAATTCAAAGAATAAGCATAAGCGCCAAGCCATGCAAGTGGTGTAGAGATACTTTCATAGCCGATTACCTTTAAATCGCTCCAAAGCACTGCTAAATGGTCTGCTATGATAAGCTTCATAAATAAACCAATAACAAAGAATTTCAGCCCCTCTTCTATCTGATTTAAGATTTTTGCATCAGATTTTTGCCAAAAGATATTTTCTTCAACATAGCTTTCTCTAGCTATTGGTCCCGCGATAATCTGCGGAAACATCACAAAATAGTTTGCCATATTAATAAAGCTGACACTTTGGATTTTGCCTTTGTACAAATCCACCTGATAGGAAATCATTTTGAAAATGTAATAGCTTAGACCTAGTGGAATAATTACAGATAGGCCAAAGCCTATTTTTGCAAACTTAAAAAAGCACAAGGTTGCTGCGTTTAAAATAACAACTGTTACAAGTGCAAGGTTGTTTTGAGTTTTATGAATAACCTGGGCGAAAATCCAGTTCACGCAGGTCATAACTGCAAGCACTAAAATCAGCCTTGGCTCATTAAGATAATAGAAGCCAAGGCTGCTTAATAGAAGAACCCACTTTCTAAAAGAAGCAGGAACAATATAGTATATAAGTAAAAAGATTGGTAACAATCTAAAAATAAAATTCAAGTCTGAAAAGGTCATTTTACTCTCCCTCTAATCCCTCAACAACAGTATACAATAACCTTTCCACTTTTTCTCTATGAATTTAATCATTTTAAGGATTCTTCATATTTGTCGATAATATCATACAGCTTTTCATTTGGGTCCTCTGTCATCTTTATCTTGGTATCCAGCTGTAAAAGCAAATTATTGTCAACAGTTCTTGCCTCCCATTTTGGTAATCCTTCGCCGTTTGGGTCTCCGGTTTTAGCAAAATTTACAAAATACTGCTGCATGATATCTGAAAGCTTATAGTCATCCTCATTATAAAGACCAGGATGTCTCCAAAGGTTTCCATAAGCGTATGGTATCTCTCCTGCATGATAATTAGACAGGCTGTTGTTTGTCTTTGTGAAATAATATTCGTAAGCAGGCTTGCCCTGTTTAACCATATAGTTGTTCCATAGATAATGGGAATAGCTAAACCATATTGCAGAATAGGCCTGATTCAAGGCTCCTTTTGCATCTCCCATAGCATCGACAATAAAATGCTGATCACGCTGAGGTGAATCAGCCGGCACTACCTTTGCCATATCCGAAGCATAATCCCCCATATCCTCTGCAAGAAGCTCTTCGTAATTTTCAGCTGTTGCCTTTATGCCAAGATTAAATGCATCTGCCTCCTTGGCATTAAATCCATTTAAAAGAGCCTTCTCATGATTCTCCCCCTTTTCATAGGTAAGATATGGCTGTTCTACTATGGCATAGCCATCCACTGTCATAGCTGACTGATTGCTAGCGGTTTTCACAAGCTCTTCTGCAGGAATATTTCTAAGCTCCATTGAAGATTTGGCATTAAATTCCTCTCGCACCATATTGCCCTGTTCTATAGCCTCAGAATAGTCTCTAAAGGTATGAAATGGCTTGTAGGCAAGTATTCCACTGGATTCTGCAATAGCGTAGTTAAATAAGCCTTCTGTAAGTGGAGAAACGCAAATAGCATTAACACTGGATGAACCGGCAGATTCTCCTGCAATAGTAATTCTGTCAGGGTCTCCGCCAAATGCTGCTATATTTTCCCTCACCCAGTTCAAGGCTGCAATCTGATCTAACAGGCCATAGTTTCCTGTAGTATTATTTGGTGATTCTGCTTTCAAATCATCAGCAGTGTAATATCCAAACACACCAAGACGATATGCAAAGTTTACAAATATAACTCCTCTTTTTGCCAAATCCTCTCCACGGTATTCTGTGTAAGAAGACTGACCTGTGGTAAGGCTGCCTCCGTGAATATAAAAAATAACAGGAAGTGGCTCATCCCCCATATCCTCTGGGGCAAAAACATTAAGATATAGACAGTCCTCGCTCATTGGTTCTATATATTCATCACCAAGCTTTACCTGATAATCGTGCCAACCAAGGATATGGGACAGGCTGTCATATAATGTATTGCTTCTAGGCTGCATCGCCATTGGGCCAAAAGCATCGCAGGCTCTGACTGAATCCCAGCCTTCTGGTGCCTGTGGCTCCTTAAAACGAAGCTCACCAACTGGTGGCTTAGCATAAGGGATACCTGCATACACCTTCACAGAATGGTCTGCATTATATACTCCTGTCAAATCTCCTTGAGCGACATGAACTACCTCTGTCACATCAGGATTCTTGTTATCAACTGCTGGAACATTCTTATATGGAGGACTAGTTAGCAGATAGTTAGCACATAATATGCCAATAAATAAACCCCAAGTAATAAGCTTTACTTTGGTGCTAAGCATACCTTTATCTGCCAGAAAAGCCCTATAGGAAATCATAGCAATCGCTACAAATACACCGATTATCCATCCAAGAATAATGTTTTTGGATAGTTCAAGCATCACCAAATATAATAAAGTTATAAGAATAATTACTACGTAAAAAAACATAAGCACCTCTAATATAATTTACCGCGATTTAATTTTATGCAATCTATTATAATACCTGTCTCTAATTCTTTCAAGCCTAAACATAACAAACGGGCGACACCAATTCGAAATCAACCGATTCCTAACTGGTGCCGCCCCTTAATATCGATCCCAATGGACTATACCTCTCAATCAATCTTATTTATAACTGTTACAATGTCGCGTGTTAAAATTTAATTCTCTGGTGGACTATACCTCCATTCACTAGATTTTAAACAATTACTAAACTTAATTCTCTGGTGGACCGTACCTCCCTTTCTGTAAAAATATTTTTCTTTCATTTGATAAGTTTATTATAGCGCCTGATTATATAATTGCAAGTCAATTTGGGGATTTAATTTATTTTTGTCAGATATTTCAATGTTCGTGTCAATGTTTTGTGAAAATTTTCAAATAAAATATATTGACATATAAAAAACCCAGTAAGTATAACCTACTGGGCAATCTATGCAGAAGATGGGACTTGAACCCACACGATATTGCTACCACAGGCACCTGAAGCCTGCGCGTCTGCCAATTCCGCCACTTCTGCGAACATTTAGTATTCTATAGAATTTCAGCATCCAAGTCAAGGCTTTAGCGACCTAAAAATCAGCAAATTTCCTGAGAATCTAAAATAATTGTAAATGGTCCATCATTCAAAAGTGAGACCTTCATATCAGCTCCAAATTCTCCTGTTTCTACATGGAATTGTTCACGGCATTTTTCAATGATATATTCGTACATTTCATTTGCCATATCAGGCTTTCCTGCCTCTGTAAATGATGGTCTATAGCCCTTTTTGCAATTTGCGTACAAAGTAAACTGAGAAATCAAAAGCAGCTCTCCGCCTACATCTGTAAGGGAAAGATTGATTTTGTCGTTCTCGTCATCAAATATGCGAAGCCCCAAAAGCTTCTTAACCATCTTATCAGCAATTTCTTTAGTATCGCTATCTGATACACCAATTAATACTAAGAATCCCTTGCCAATCTGACCAATTGTTTTTCCATCTACTGCAACTGAAGCCTCAGTTACTCTTTGTACCACAAATTTCATTGTTTACCTCGCTATTATTTTATTTCAATCGCTAAAACAGAATGTGGATTAATAGCTTTACTATAATCCGCTGTTATCTTATATTCCTCTTTTGTCCAGATGTCTAAACCATTAAAGCTATCTGAAGCTACTGCTGCAAAAACATCTGATTTATAATCTGCAAAATCAAAAGCCTTATCAGATAGATTAAACACCGCAACTGCCTTCTTTCCAGTAGCAGCATTTTCTGTTACCCATATAGCATGGTCATCATCTCTTGCTATCTGATGTGCCCTATATCCATCCTCCATATAAGCCAACAATGTCTTATTGGTAAGAAGAGATAAATCCTCATCTGATAACTTAGTAAGCTTGGCACCTATCATAAGTGGTGAGCGGAACATGCACCAAAGTGTCATCATTGTTTTTGCTTCATCCATAGTGAAATTAGAATGACGCTCACTGTTAAAGCCTGCACCAACCATTCCTATTGGAAGCATATCGCAATCTGGGAAGCAGCCTGCCTTCACATGATCCTGCCACATTTCACAGCGCCAGAACATGTTCTTAAGAAGCTCCCACTTATCCCAAAAATCATCAGTGATACGCCACATATTAGCATTGTCCTGATAATGGAATGCCTTATCGATGTGAGCTGGTCCTGGTGAAAGACTAAGAACGATTTCACGGCCAGATTTCATAATTGCCTTATGAAGCATTCTGGTTTCATGCCAGCCACTGAAATTTTCATCTCTATACATCCATGAATCACAGATGTCATCGCATTTAATAAAATCTACACCCCAGTCAGCATACATGCTAATCAGGGAATCATAATAAGCCTGGCCTTCCTTGCAGTCTCTTACGCCGTACATATCAGGATTCCAACCACAGATGCTGGATGGATCTGCAATATCAGCTGCTGTCACATCTGTTCCATATACTGGAAGATGGCGCTCTGCTGCAACTCTTGGAATACCGCGCATGATATGAATACCAAACTTAAGACCTAAGTTATGGCAATAATCGGAAAGTGCCTTAAAACCTGCCCCATTTTTAGATGATGGAAAACGTGTAGGGCTTGGTATAAATCTGCCATACTCATCTATTTCATCATCACCGAATGGAATGTACTGATACTTGTCACGCATGGTGGCAGCATCGTTTGAATACCATTCAATATCAACTACTACATATTCATAGCCATAATCCTTAAGATGCTTAGCTAGAAAATCTGCATTAGCCTTTACCTGCTCCTCTGTAACCGCAGTGTCATAATAGTCGTAGCTATTCCAACCCATTGGTGGAGTAAGCGCAAAATCATTTTTATTCACCACATTAACCCCCATGATATTTATTTTTCTTTGATGATGATTGTCATCATATATTTGCAAGCCTCTGGAATCATCATCGCGCCTTTGTAGATTTGCTCTGTTTCTTTACCGCAATCTACTACCGCATATACGATAATTTTATCAGCCTCTTCTAAAGGAATCAACTTTTCTTTGATGGCTGAAATATTTTTTCCACTCTTCATTATGATTTTAGTTCCAGACAGCTTTAGATCTTCATCTATGTTCCCCTGGCCTGAGATGATATGTATATTCTCCTCTCCTTCGCTTAAAAGAATACCTGCCGCTGCTGCAGAACCGCAAAATGATGTTATGCCGTTTATTATCTCTACCTCTATACCATCCTTTTTGGCAAGCTTCATAATATAGCCAAAGGTAGAATAAACTGTAGGATCACCAATAGTAAGAAATGCCAGATTATATCCTTCTATCAATAGCTGTTTGTATTTTTGGTAGAATTCCCCATGGATTTCCTCCAAGCGCTCCACGTCACTTGTCATTTCAAAGTCCAGACTAATTGTCTTTTTATATCGTATTTCCGGTACAGCAGGAAGTGCGATTTGATAAGCCATACACTTACCCTTGTCAGCCTTTGGAAGACAAATAACATCTGCTTCCTTAATAGCCTTGACCGCCTTTAGTGTGAGCATCTCTGGGTCACCTGGCCCCACTCCTATTCCAAATAATACTCCAGCCATAAATAATCTCCTCTTAATAATCTTCACTCATTGTAGCATATCTAAATAAAAAAATAGAGCTGGCATCTAAAATAGATGCCAACCCCATAAATAAGAGATTAGAAACAATTATCTAAGTGATAAGATTACAACTCTTTCACCAACTAATGGGTCATTACCCTTAATGTGAACTAAACCAAGGCCTGTGAATCTCTCTCTAAATATAACTGATGCTTCAAAGTCCTTGCCTGACTCAAGAACAATCTCTGTACCCTTCTTAACACCGAAGTGCTTAGCCTCAGAGTTTGTCTTAACTGTGTAGCTAGCCTTAACCTTAACTGCACCTGTTCTCTTGTTGTATTCTGCACCTCTCCATACTCTTGCTTCAAGAACGTGGATGCTTACTTCCTCAAGAATATCAAGCTCTACACTTGTTGTTCCAACGAAGTTCTTGCCCTTAGCTGTTACTACAGCATAGTATGTTCCATCTGCATTAGAAGCGTGTGCTGGAAGCTTGTTAAGAAGCTTGCCATTCTCACCAAGTCTGTACTGTAATGTGTAGTTAGACTTAGAAAGCTTCTTGCCATCAAAGTATACTGTCACACCTGGACGAGTTGTGAACATGCTCTCAACAAATGTGTCATCTGGCTCAACCTCGATTGAATCCTCATTTGCAAAATCTACAGGAGCAATTGTGAAGTTAGCTTTGATAGCTTCGTTCTCAGCATATTCGCCGATGAACTTAACTTCTACTGTTGGAAGTGAAGCGTCGAAGTCTTCACCCATACCAGTGCCAACCTTTGCTGCTGCATTCTTGTTATTCTTGTATGAAACTGTGTAATCTACATCCTTTACAAGTTCCTTGTCACCAGCTGTAACAACAACCTCTGGTGTAAGCTTAGCGCCTGTGTAAACTACATCCTCAACCTCTACAACTGCTGGAGTAAGGATAACTGGCTCTTCAGGAGTATCTGGTGTTTCCTCACCGTCTACAAGTGAAACCTCACCAAATACCTTTGGTGCTGACCAGCCATTTCCTGTCTCATCATACCAGCAACGAGTACCGATACGTCCACCGTTTGAACCATCGTTAATCTGTAAATCAAGACCGATAGCTGTACCGATTTCTGGAGTAATGTCTGTCCAAGCAAATGCTGCCTCAACCATGTAACCATCATCTGTAAGTTTTACAGCGTGCTTTACATTGTCCTCAACGCACTTGCTACCATTAAAGCTTGTTTCATCCAAGTAGTTAATTCTGTACTGCTTGTCATCATCTTCATATCCATCAGACTTGTGATTATTCTCATCGATGAATACTTCAACTGAATCCTTCTCATGAACTGCTGAAGCTGATGCATCTAAATCATCATCCTTAACGTTCATAAGAACATAGAGGTTCTCCTCATCCCAAAGTAACTTAGCTGTTGCTGTGGCCTTTGGATTTGAACCTACAACTGAAAGGTTTACATCCTTTGCAAGTTCCCAAGTCTTATCAACTTCGCCATCAACTGTAACTGTTCCCTTTGTTACATTCATGTATGGCTTGCAGATTGCCTTAGCATAATACTTGCTGCCCTCATCCTGTGTAAGACGGAGGTTATTAAATGCATGATCACCCTCATCATCTGTAACAACAACATCCATAGCAAGACGCTTTGTAGCTGCTAATTCAGAATCTGCTGCAACCTCAAGTATGCACTCTCCGTTTTCGTCAAGATTAGCTTCAGCTGTAACAACTGATGCACCATCCTTCATATCAGCTGCAAAATCTACAAAAAGCTTTGCTGACTTGGCACCGTTAGCCTTAACCTTTACAGAGAGCTTGTCTCCATTCCATACTGGAACAAATGTGTAATCTGTTCCCTCAATTGTAGCGCTCTTACCATGAGCAAATTCATCTGAGCCTGTAGCTGCCTGAACAACTGTTAAGCTCTTGATAGCTGGCTCAAGCTTTGAAGGGTCAACAAATGCCCAATAAGCTGGCTTAGCCATGTAGTCACCATCAAAGAGAAGTGGAACCTGCTTTCTGTTTCCGTTAGCACCGCCACCTGCGCTGTTTGATGTCTGTAACCAAGAGTTAGGATCAATTACACCCCATACTGTAAATCCATTTACATCGATATCTGGATCAGCATCGATTTCCTTGTATGCCTCGAAGATTTCCTTATAACGATATGCTTCTCTTGTGTACTCAGCTTGCTCTGTTGCTGATGTTCCATCGTACTCATCAGAGCACTTGAAATCAAGCTCAGTAACCTGAATCTTGCCTACGATTTTACCGTATCTCTTACCACAGTTGATAATCTGCTGCTTGCTAGGTCCGAGCATGTTGTGGTGTCCCTGCATACCAAAACCAGAAATTCTAGTAGGAAGAACATCATCACTTTCATGTCTCTTTACACTCTCAAGTAACTGTGCGATTGCATCTGGCTTGTTGCCTGAGCACTCGTTGTAATCATTGTAGTAAAGCTCTACATCATCCTTGCCCATCTTGTGAGCATAATAATTTGCAAATCTGAATGCGTTAAGAATGTACTCTGGAGCATCTTCCTTGCTTCCATTTCCATAAATCTTTGCCCATGTAGAACGCTCATCACCTGCACGGTATGTGCCTGTTCCATCTGAGCAAGCCTCGTTTACAACATCCCATCCGTAGAACATATCCTTGTATTCAGAAGAGAATACATGCTCGAATACGCTCTTGATGTACCACTCATGACGAAGTGACATTTCCTCTGGTGAAACTAATGCTCCATTTGGATCATAGTTCTCTCTGAAGAACCAGTCTGGTGTCTGTGAGTGCCATGTTAAAACGTGACCTCTAATTTTGATTTCCTTGTCAGGATGCTCGTCGTTCCAATCCTTGATAACGCGAAGCATTCTCTCAGGACGTGAGAAGTCAAGCTTTGGAACAGCCATATCCTTGTGTGTAACACCCTTAGCATCTGTCCATGTTTCTGTAATAATCTGTCCATCTGCTGGCTTTGAGTTGTTGTAATTCATTAATGAATCTGGTTTGAACTCGTTACCAAATGTTACAGCGTTAAAGTGCTTTTCAACAAGGTCCATCAAAGCTTCATCTGTGATTTCTGAAACCATGATAGCTGCACCTGTGTAGCTGTCCTTACCAAGACCCTTGTCACAAGAGATATAATCTCTTAAATCTGGGATATCTCTCTGTATTTCAGGCTTTGTGTTATCATCCTTTATTTCGCTTGGTGTTGGGTAATCAGCTGCGTCACCCTTAAGAGTAAGTGTAATACTCTGGATAGTAAATGTTGTGCCACCACCTGAGCTATTCATTAAGCCGATTCCGTCGAACTCAGCCTTATCTGTATTTTCAATAACGTCTGTTCCATAAGCAGCCTTTACTTCCTCACCCTTGTTTCTGAACTTAAGTGAGAAACCTGACTTGTTGCCCTTTAACAGATTTGCCTTTACTGATACTACATCTGTGCCTTTAATTCCCTTAGGTAGACCAAAAACTTTCTCCGCATAGTTTCCGCTGAACTCAATCTTTACGCCACCCTTTGACTTTGTGACAGTTGAACCCCATGAACCACCTTCGTAGCTGTCATCAAAATCGAACATGCTATAAGTAATTTCGCATGTCTTGTTTGACTCCTCGTCATCCTTAGAATCATCCTTCTTTTCTTCCTCTTTTTCAGAGTCTTCCTTCTCAGAATCCTTTGATTCTTCCTCAGAGTCTTCTTTAACTTCCTCTTCAGACTCTTCCTTTGTTTCCTCTTTAGATTCTTCTTCTGTTGTCTCTTCCTGAAGCTCTTCTACAACTTCATCTGTGGAATCTGATGGTGATTCTTTTGCATTGACTAATGCAGGATTTGGAGTCGCCATCAGCATAGTAGAAGCTACTGCTACTGATAGCGCCTTGTAGATTTTCTTTTTTACCATAACCCTCAATATTCTCCTTTTATAATTTGTAAAAACACCGCGGTAATTAGATTTTATCAAAGGAAAATATTGATAATGCCGGATAATCTATAGTTTAAACCCCGACAAATTAAATATCGATGATTATTTCTCACCTAACAGGTGATAAATGAACTGTTGAGCGGTTCTGCCAGACAGGCCTCCCTGCTCCATTTCCCATATTTTTGCCTGTGAAATTATATCCTCTTCAGGCATAGTTATGCCTGCTCTCTTGGCGAGCTCTAGGACAATTTCTATGTACTCCTTTTGCATAGGCTTTGTGAAGCTGATTGTCATACCAAAGCGATGAACAAGTGACAGCTTTTCTTCAACTGTATCTGAATGATGTCTATCGTCATTGTTAGTCTGGTCGTTTCTGTCATTCCAGGTTTCCTTAATAAGATGACGACGGTTAGATGTGGCATAAATCAAAATATTATCTGGCTTTGTTTCCACGCCACCTTCAATGACAGCCTTTAGGAATTTGTATTCAATCTCATGCTCTTCAAATGACAAATCATCCATATAGATGATGTATCTGTAGTTTCTGTTTTTGATGCTTGCGATTATCTTTGATAGATATCTAAACTGATGCTTGTAGATTTCTATCATACGAAGACCGCTGTCGTAATACTGGTTAACAATGGCCTTAATGCTTGTAGATTTTCCTGTACCGCTATCACCAAACAAAAGAACATTATTAGCCTTTTTGCCAGCAACAAAGCTTTCTGTGTTTGCGATAAGCTGCTGCTTTTGATATTCGTAGCCAATCAAATCGTCAAGCACTACCTCATCCATGTTGTTGATTGGAACAAACTGAATATCGTTTATACCGTTTTCCTCAATACGGAAGGCCTTGTTCAGACCAAACATTCCAACACCATAGGCCTTATAGAAATTCGTAATTACGTTAAAAAATTCCTTTTCATCTGCTGCAGCCTCAAGCTCCTTTGAAAGCCTTCTAACCTTTTCAGATACATTGCGATTGTACATCTGCTGATTCTTTTTGACAGAATTATAGTTAGAAAATACGCTGAAGGATTCGATTCCAAGCTCCTGCTCCAAGGTTGAAAAATCGTAATCAAACAGTTCCTTTAAGATTCTAAAATCATTCTCTACCAAATGATTTACAGAACCTGGCTTTACATCAGTCTTTTCTGTAACAAGTGAAAAAGGATTTTCATTCATAATGATGTAGAAGGTTAAATAATTATGCCAAAGATTGTCATCAAAACCATAATCAGTAGCAAGCATAAGAAGACGCTTTGATATAGCGTTGATTTCCCTTGTAGCCTCACGCTTGTTATAGTCGCCAGATTCAATTGAATCAATGGCTCTGCCAAGCTGATACAAAATACTTTCCTCTGTTAAATCTCCGTACATTAATAGTCTTGATATCTTGTCGTACATAATCATTCCCCTTCTGCCATCATTGCAATCATTTAATTGATATTAATTAAAGCTTCTTTTTAAGCTCATCTACAAGTCCCTTTACTGTGCCATCTGCAAATGGGCTATCAAGTCCAACTTCCTTTAATTCATTCTCATAGAAATCCTTAACAGAAAGCTTGCAAAGCTCAAGATAGTGGTTCCAAGCGTCCTTGAAATCCTTATCCATCCAAACCTTGAATTCCATAGCAACTACGCTGGCAAGAACATAATCGATGTAGTAGAAAGGATCCCAGAAAATGTGTCCCTGCTTCTGCCACCAGCCACCTGTTACGAAGAACTCATTATCCTCATAATCAAGCCATGGACGATACTGCTTTTCAAGGTCTGCCCATACAGCCTTTCTTTCTGCTGGTGTAAGCTCTGGCTTGTCGTAAATGATATGCTGGAACTCATCTACCATACATCCATAAGGAATGAATGTGATTGAATCCATAAAATGCATCTTGCGATATTCATCTGCTCTGTCGCCAAAGAACATATCCATCCACTGATATGTGAAATATTCCATAGACATAGAGTGAATCTCTGCTGTCTCCATTGTAAGGTCGTTGTGCTCCTTGATTTCATCGTCACGAGTAACGTAGCCCTGGAATGCATGACCACATTCGTGAGTAATAACATCTACGTCACCACTTGTTCCGTTGAAGTTGGCAAATACGATAGGGGCCTTGTACTTTGGAAGGAAGTCCATGTAACCGCCCTGCTTTTTAGTCTTTCTGCCAAGTACATCAAAAAGCTCGTTTTCTGTCATGAAATCAAAGAACTCTGCTGTCTCAGGTGAAAGCTGTCTATACATTTCCTGACCGCTCTTTAAGATTTCCTCTGGAGTACCTGTTGGAGCTGGGTTTCCGTTTGGATAGAACACTTCGTTATCGTAGTATTTAAGTGCATCAACACCAATCTGCTTACGTCTGATTTCCTGAATCTCGCATACAAATGGAACGAAGGATTCCTTAACCTGCTTTCTGAAGTTTTCTACCTCAGCTCTGCGGTAAGCATTACGGTTCATTCTGTTGTAGCCAAGCTCTACGAAATTGTCATAGCCTAATTCCTTAGCCTGCTTGCTACGATTCTTTACAAGCTTGTCAAAAATCTCATCGATTTCATCTGTTACAGATGTGAAGTAATCTGAGTATGCCTTCCATGCACGCTTTCTTGTATCTCTGTCCTTAGCTGTAAGGAACTTGCGAAGGAGTGAAAGATTGTACTCCTCTCCGTCAAATGGAATCTTTGCAGATGCAATGATTTTGTCGTAACGGCTTACAAGAGCGTTTTCCTCCTGCATAAGTGGAAGAATCTTCTCGCTAATAGACTTGTTAGCAAGCTCCATATTCTTGAAAGCAACCTTGCTGATTTTCTCCTCAAGGTAATCCTTGTATGGAGATTCGAATAATACCTTCTTGTAATCATTTTCCATGTTATAAATTAATGGCATGATTTCATCAAGGTAATCGTTTTCCTTTGTGTAGAATTCGTCTGATGTATCGCAATCATGACGGAATGTACCAAGGATTCTATTTGTATGAATATCTTTCATAAACTCATAATATTTTTTGTGGAGCTCAAACTGCTCCTCCCCACTTTTAGCATTCTTGCTATCAGCAATAAGCTTCTCAAAAAATGCCTTCACTTCATCCATATCAATACGCTTGTATGGCATTTCTGAACATTTCATAATCTTTATCTCCTTTAAATAATTATTCTTCTAATTCTTTTTTATCTAAAAATCTATCAAAATATAGCTTTATAAGAGCAGCCACTGGAACAGCCACAAGCATTCCAACAAATCCACCAAGTGCGCCGCCACCAATAAGGGCTGCCACTACAAGAAGTGGGTGAATCTTTATGTTGCTGCTTAAAAGCCTTGGATTAACAATGTTGCCATCTATAAGCATTATCACGAAAAGTGAAATCATACCAGCAATCAGTTCATTATATGAACCTGTTGGCAGACATACAAGAATAACTGCACAGTATCCTACAATAGGTCCAACGTAAGGAATCAGATTTCCTATTCCTACAAGCAGTGCAATAAGCAGTGCCTCTGGGACACCTACTATGGTAAATACGATACCTGTAAGGATGCAAACGATTGATGCATCTATAAACTGACCTCTAAGATAGCCAGAGAATATTTTATCAGCATCGTGCCAAAACTGCTCAGCACGCTCTTCGTTTTTCTTGCCAGTAATGATGGCAAAGGCACGCTTCCAGTAATCCTTTATTCTTCTTCCATCCAACATAAAATAGATAGAAAAGATTATTCCAAAGAATAAACCTGTAACTATATCCTTTATGGAAATAGCTATATTTATAAGTACATCACTAAACTGATTAATTGAAAGGCCCTTAGATGTAAGCATACTTTCGATAGACTTAAACAATTCCTGAGTATCCTGTTCAATTAAGTCACCCAAGCCAAGAACTGTTTCTATATTTATTGCAGAAACATTCTTATATATAGTAAGTACAATAATAACGATAATTGCTGCAAGGCAGGCGACTATCAATAAAAAGCTAAGAAGGATTGCCAAATATCTGGCCCACTTGTGTTCTTTCCTTTTATTGAAAAGGCCTTCGAATTTGTCAACTATAGGGGTTAGTAAATAACTGATTATTCCACCAATAACTACAGGCTTAAGCACTGCAGTAAAAATAGTCCACAGTCTAGCCCAAAAGCCACCTGAGAAATATAATAACCCTAGGATAACAATAGTTAATATCACTGTTGCAGAAGCATACCCACAGATTTTGACATATTTCTTATCTAGTGATTCCCATAGTTTTTTCATGTAGTCCCTCTCCTTATATCTTTGTGGTCATATTTTAACAAAAAAGATCAGCCTTTTATATACTGATCTTCTTAAAAATGTATAAAATTTTTATCACGCCGTCAAAATTCTCATGTAAGTGATTAGTACCTTGCTATAATTCACCTGTGTTTTCTTACTCCCTGATATTCTTTCCTAACTTTGTGTGTCATTAAATCAGCCATTCTAGTTGGCACTGGGAAATCAATTAATCCTATTGATTTTCTTCAATTAATTCATCAATTGCAGCTTTCATCCATTGCCAAATATTGTCATATGTTTTTCGCTGTTCATACCCTTCATCTGCGAAATCATGAACAATAAAAACTTTTTCTCCTTTTCCTTCTTCAAAACAAGCAATATCATCATTATCATCTCTTCTGGCAAAAGGAATATATTTTCTGTTTGGATACCTTTCATTCATGCCATTATACCTATTATCCAACTGACTGTCTGGAATGAAATACCAATATTCAAAATCTACTAAATTTAAATCTACTATAGTTTCATACCCCATAGGATAATCAAAACCATCTATTCGCTTTATATTACTTATATTTATTGTCTCCTTTAACTTTATTTCTATATTTTGTCAAAAGCTCCAACGTTTCCCTAAAACTTAACTTGCTCTCAAACATTTAAGCGGAATATTCCGATTTTAGAATCCGCTTAAATATTTCCTAATTTAATTACGTGCCAAATTATTTGCAGGCTTTGCTATTTTGTTAGCAAACATATATTTATTAATTTCATTTAATTTCAATACATCCATACTTAGATTTTTAAATCATTTTTAATTTTATATAAATATTTCCTTATTTTCTCCCCATCTTCAAGATTTATCTCTAAATGTTTATCGCATAGTTTTGATAATGCATTATAAAATTTTTCTTTTTCGATATATTGTGTCTCGTCTTCTATTCCTAACCAATAATCAATTGTAACATAACCATCTCTATAATCCTCATCATCAGGATTATAAGAACAAGTTATTCCTTCGATTCCGGCAGCCTTGTTATCTGCCAATCTTAACATAGCAGTAGTATCTAATTTACCATCCACCTGAAAGACTAGAAACAATAGTTCCTGCAATAAATCCATACTTAACACCTCACATTTTACTTAATCGTAGGATAATATCTTATTTGGAATTCTCCAAAAGGGTTACACACAAATTGCAAGCCATTTGAAGCTCGTCCAACAATATTTCCACTGGGGCTCTTCACCCCATTACGGATTGCCTCTTTACCCCATTGAATCATTTGTGAATCTGAAATGATATTTGGGTCATAAATAGTTTTTGGATAATCTATATCTTTAAAACCAATAAAATTCCCCTTTGCATCATATTTGGGTATTCTATATTCTTGCGAATATATTCCTTTAATAGTTGGATGTTCTATCGGCTCACCAACTAATAAATCGTCAAGACTATAGCCCGTATTTTTTAGCGTTTCATAAAAATATCTTTGGTTATGTGCTCCAAGAACGCCGCGTTTCTTAGGTCCTATACCATCCCCATATATCAAATGGTGTTCTGGGTCAGCCAAAGGACCAACAAAATCTTCATCGCCCGGCACTGGTATTCTCTTACTCTGAGTCACCTTCGGCCCAGCCATAGCATCCGCTACCTTCTTAGCAACTATTACCTCTACAACCTTCTCTGTAGCATAACCTACGCAGAAAGCTGTACCTTCCTCGTCGCCAGTATCAAACATGCCTTGGAACATGGCTCCTATGGTGTTTTCGGGGTCGTTGATAAACACTTTCACACCCTGATATATTTCATTGGTTCCATCTATCAATAACTCAGCTCTAACCCCTGGCGGAAGCGGGATAGCCGGACTTATAGCCAAAGCAATTTCTAATGGTGCTTTCAATCCCTTTAAAAGATCTACAAAACCTGTTGCAAAGCCTCTTAAGAAATCTATCCTGGTATCCACTTCGTCTTTGAGCAAGTCCAACAAACTAGCTATCGAATAATAGATACTATTCATTTTTACACTGTACGTATCATCAGTATTCTCATACGACACCACATAATTATCATATATTGATTTTATGCTTTCAGTTTCATTCCAAAGTTCCTGCGCCGTATTTTTTAATGAGTTGTTAAAGAAATCATTAAGCTTATCATAATTTCTTTCTCTCTTGCGCTGGTTCTCGGCATTTCTAGCCCTTACTTCATCTGCATCATCTGCAAAAGGATTTACCCATTCATCCATATACCAATGACTAGGAACTCCTGGGTATGAATTCAAGTATCCATAAGGTATGCCTTGGATTTGCTGAAGGTTCCACCAAATATCATTTCTATCTACTCTACAGATAATGGAAGAATCCTCTGGAGTTATATATGATGTCATATCAGTCATATAGTTGCCTATATTCGTATCTACATCACCTAAAATACTGATTAAGCTTGAATAATCAACAGAAATATCTTCTTCAAATTCCGTTTCTAATTCTTTAAAAGCATCGCCCTCTTGGGCCTTAATAACATCTGCAAATGTATTTGTTGACTCCTGCAAATCCTCAAGGGCGTCTTTGTATTTCTTTACAATAGCTTGAATTGCCTTCAAGCTATCATAATTGATTTTTAAATCTCTATGCTGTCCCACATTATTCCCCTTTTTGCTATTCAAAACTCATGCCATTTAGTTCATTAATTAATCCGCTATACTTTCTTTCCATATTTGAGATGTGTGTTTCCATTTGTTTTCTCTTATCCGCATTCTCAAAATCCATCTCTGTGAAATTTTCCCTAACATCTTTTTTGCATCGTTCTAAATATGACACCAACTCATTTCTAAAGCTATTAGCATCAGATTGTGACAACTGCCCCATGATTATTCTCCTTCTATCTTTTCTCCAACTTGCTGGTCAACAGATTTCAAAGTGTTTGATGCTTTTTCAACCCTATTTGTATATTTGGTTATACTTTTTGAAATTTTTTCCTTCACTTTTGGATTTAGACACTCTAGTGTGCGCTGCAGCTTATCAACATAATCAGAATTCATTCCATCTAATTCTTCAATAGCTCCATCAAACCCATTTGCTGTTAATTCATTATAGTTTTTAATTGCCTTATTCATATTTGACACAGCTGTTTCAACCGCTGTATGATTTACTTTAATTTTTTCTGCCATTTTAAGCTTCCTTATTCTCAACAAATCCCATAGATAATCTATGTTGCTTAACAACTATTTCATCCATTATTTCATAAACAAACTGCTCATCAATTTCAGATTCGTAACCCATGTGAACTATTCTTTTTATAGTGGCAGGGGTAAATGAAATTATCTTTCCTGTACCGTAATTACCAGTAGGATACAATTCCCCACCGTACTGGTAAAATGGTCCATTTTCATCACCTAGAAATCTTTTTGTAATTACAACATAAAGCTGTGTTGCGTATGGATTTGGAACTTTTATCTTTTCTAAATCAAGCTCTACCAAAGTACCCTGTGGTAAGATTCCTTCACTGATTGTTATAGTCTGAGCTAAGAAATGCTTAAATTCATCTTTGTAAAAGCCAGCTACATTCGAGTTATAAGTTATTTCTACCTTATCTTCAATAAGATTAAGCTCGATATCACCTATATTGATAGGCTGCTCTAAATCATTTTTTATTACACTATAGGCAACATATAAGCTTTTAATATCCATTTTCATTTCTGGAAATACAGATTTGAGAAACATCACATTCTCTTCTGAAAAGCCGTAAGATGCTACCAGATTTTCGTATAGCTTTCTAATATTATTCTCCTGCATAGTTATTCTTCCTTCTTCTAAAAAAGTAAGACTTCTTGCTGACAATTTCATTGTTCTATTAGCAAGAAGTCATAATTTAAAACAGACCTAAAAACTTTTTCTTATACTCTTCCGTAGACATTGATTGTAGCTCATATCCTGTCTCTGCAATGGCAGCTGTAAGCTCATGCTCATCTACTGGATTTTCGGATACAAAAGTGGTGATTCCCTTCGTGTGAGAGCTTGAAACCTTCTTTGCATCTGGAACTAGCTTTCTTATTACATCATTAACATGTGCTTCGCACATACCACACATCATACCGTCTATTTTGAGAGTTGTTTTAATCATAGTTTCGCTCCTTTCTTTGCAAAACTACTATAGCACAAATAGTTAGCATATACTAACTATTTTACTGCTAAATGCTTCTTCATCATCATAATAAAGGCAATAAATAGGATTCCACTGGAAATCAGTATGCTTCTTATTCCAAGCTTAAGAGATAATATTCCTCCTACTCCTGCACCGATTGCGAAGATAAAAATAATGCCATAGTAATGCAGCGCCTTTTTAAGCGCTCCTATTTCGTGATTTCTTAGGAACACTGAAAAGCTATCGGTGCCGCTTCTAAGATTTCCTATGCACATGGTGCTTGCATAAGGATATCCGTTCACCTTTCTAAAGGACTGTACCTGCATGGCACAGGCAAGAGATACAAGTGCATTTGCAAGCATATTGTGGGATGTTGGAATAAATGCCACAATAGATAAGATGATGATTTCAAGTAGCACAACCATCTGGCGCCAATGCATCTTCTGTGAGCGTCTAAAACGATAGCTTAGCTGCTCCGCCACTATTATTCCAATAGCAAATGCCAGTACCGGCATAAGATAATGAAGTCCTTCTACCCACTCACCAGTCATTATATGCTGGCTCATTAGTACTATATTTCCTGTTTGAGCATTAGCAAATACCTTATCCCTAAGATTGTAGGTATATGCATCCTGAAATCCTCCTGACAAAGATATGATTGCTGATAATACAAATGATTCTGAGGTTTGTTTTGTTCTCATGATTAGCCACTTCCTCTTCAACAATTTTAATTATTCAAAATCAAATTACATACTTATAATTCCAAACACGTTAAGTATAGCACTAACCAAAATAATGACAACAAATAGAGGACAAAGGAACTTAATCATAAATGAGAAAACAGCCTTTCTCTTAAATGGATGATTTTCCTGCTCTACCTCAGCTTCTATCTTTTCAACAGTGATAAACTTAGTAACCAGAATGCATGTAGCAAGTGCTGCTATTGGCATCATTACAGAGTTTGTAAGGAAATCAAAGAAATCCAAAAACTGCATGCCGATGAGTCTAACATTAGAAAGTGGTCCATTTCCAAGTGATGAAAGACTTCCTAAAATAATCATTATAATGGCCATTACGTTTGTTCCAAACTTTCTGCTCCAGCCAAACTCATCTGAAAATGTGGAAACAGCACTTTCTGTAAGAGCAATTGCACTTGTTGCTGCAGCAAAAAGCACAAGAGCAAAAAACAGTATTCCTATAATCCTACCAAAGCCCATGCTGGCAAAAATCTTTGGCATGGTAATAAACATTAGTGATGGTCCTGCATTAAGTGTTCCTTTATCCCCACCTGAAAAAGCAAATACAGCCGGGATAATCATAAGGCTGGCCATGATGGCGATTGCTGTATCAAAAATCTCTACCTGCTCTGTTGATTCTTCGATACTGACTTCCTTTTTAACGTAAGAACCAAATGTAATAAGAATACCCATTGCAATAGAAAGTGAATAAAACATCTGTCCCATTGCTGTAACGATTGTCATGATTGAGAAATCCTTAAAATTAGGAATGAACAAATACTTCACTCCACTAAGTGCCCCTGGTCTTGTAACTGAATACACGCAGATAACAAGTGCAAGCACCACAAGAATAGGCATTACAAACTTTGACACACGCTCTATTCCATTTTCCACACCCATATAAATAACAAGAAGAACAAGTATCGCAAATACGATAAACCAAAGCTCAGGGCCATAGGCATCTGTAATAAAATCCGTAAAGAAAGAATCTGATGCAACCACAGTGGCATCACTTCTTATGTACTCATACAAATACTTGCATACCCATCCACCGATTACCGAATAGTATGGAACAATAAGTATTGGGATAATGGCATTTATCCAGCCGCCGATTTTCATAAGAAGTGAGTTGTTACTAAGTTGATTAAAGGCTCCTACTGGGCTCTTTTGTGTTGATCTACCAATGGCTGTCTCTGCCACAATCATCGTATAACCAAATGTTAATGCTAAAACTATATATACAATGAGGAAAATACCTCCTCCATATTTAGCACACAGATATGGGAATCTCCAAATATTTCCTAGGCCTACTGAGGCTCCCGCTGCTGATAAAACGAAGCCAATCTTTCCAGAAAAGCTTCCACGTTTAGCTTTCTTCAATTTTATACTCCTCCATAACGCTTTAATACTTTAAGCTGCTAAATTGATGCATTCATGTAGTATATCAAAAAAAAATGTATCTAGGAAGACTCTAGACACATTTTTTTACATTATTATGCATTTAATTCGATTCATTCTTTCATCCAACTCGTGATATACAGGTGAAAGGGTCCACGGCAGAAGCTCTATATATTCCTTGTCACCTTCTTCCAGCTTTTGCAGAGTTTGTAGGAATTTCTCATCCTTCTTATATAGAAGCTTTCCAAATTCACATTTAACATATTGCTTGTGGGAATTATCAACCGTCGTAACGACTCTTCTAAAACTGATTCTACCAAAGCTGTCCTGCTCCTTTACAAAGGATGCTATGTCTTGCGTTTGCTTTGGCTCCTCTAGACAGATTTTCCCAATATTTACAAAATGCTCCCACATGTAGCCTGCAATCTTTTCCCTGGAGATAGGATAATCCAAATTATCAGCTATCTGGGATATGGAATAGCCAAGGTCTGCAAGATGACGCACTGCCCCACCTGCCGCAGCATCATTTATGAAATTTGATAAGGCCTTATTAAACTCTTTCATTTTTTGTTTCTATTTTTTATAATACAAAGTTTTTCCTTACAATTTGAACACTGCAAATGTTTATTACTTCCAAACCAAAAATTTTCAGGATGTTTTGCATAACCCACTTCCCATTTGATAAGCACGATAAGTGCTGTAAAAAACAAGCTCCAGGAAAAGAAATTTTTGATAAAAAGCATTGGGGTAAACATCATAAAATATCCCCAGTCATAGATTCTGCAATTAATACAGCATTTGTTATGCATCATAAAGGTTTGAAATGGACAGAAAAACAGTATGCAAATATAATCGCTTAAGTAAAAGAACACAGTCAACATCAGCATATCCGCTACAGTTATTATTTTAAACAGATATAACAGGGCAAATACAGCATTAAAGCTAAGCCAAACCAACATAACAAACCATGCTTTTACATTCATCTGTTGAATGAATTCTAATAACTCCAGACGAGAATATCCTTTCACCTCTTCAAAGCCTTTTATATTTCCCTTGCGATATGCCATTGATAAATATTTATGTGGGATGATATGCTGTAGCATCATAATCATAAATATTGCCCATAATACATGAAGAGGGCTGATTCCATATTCAGATATTCCAAATGTAAATTCATGTGTCATGAACTCTACAAGTACATCTTTATGTAAAATGTAAACTGAAAATATAAACATAAAAACTATCAGCCTAAATCCAAAATTTATAAGGGCTCTTTTCATCATTCTTGTCATTACAAATCACCTCATGCATATTCTAATACATAAGTTTTAAGAATGTTTATTTTTCATAATCATTTAACAATATTCTAAAATATAGTAATATAATTTCGTTTGATATATCTTTCTACCAAAGGAGAATACTATGAAATACAAAAATTATATCTTTGATTTATACGGAACACTTATAGACATACATACTGATGAGAATGAAATGATGCTTTGGGAGTTTATGGCAGATTACCTTAAAGAACATTTCGATACTATTACAATTCCTGAAAAGCTTAAGGATGATTATATTAGAATTTGCGCGGAAGAAACTGATAAGCTTGCTGCAAAAAATGGCAGCTGCTACCCTGAAATTAAGATTGAATGGGTATGGCAACGATTAATTGGCTGTGATTGCAGCGATGATGAAATGCGCGCTCTTTGCGTAGCTTTTAGAGAAAAATCCCGCAAGAAATTCGTTTGCTATAAGAACGTTCACAAGGTGCTTTCTGAAATCAAATCAGCTGGCAACCATATTTATCTTCTTTCAAACGCACAGCGTCTTTTCACTGAAAAGGAACTGGATGATGCAGGCCTCACTGAATATTTTGATGATATATTTATATCTTCTGATATGGGAATAAAAAAGCCCGATGCTGCCTTCATTAATAGCTTAATGAAAAAGCATGGGCTCATAAAATCTGAAACTGTTATGGTCGGAAATGAAATAAAAGCCGATATAGGCTCAGCTATTGCTGCTGGTGTAGATGGCATCTACCTAAACACCTACCACCACACTCCTGAGGAGCTAGACGCTGATTTGGCTGATTGCGGATATGATAATTCTACTATAGAGCTTACTATCATTGATGATGGGGATGATTGCTTTAAATCGGTGATTTAATATCTTTTTTATACTACTATTCTGGCGCTGATATGCTGTACTATTCAGCTTCACTACTATCTATTTGAGCTTTCCTCCCATAGATAGTAGTCTTTTTTTGTTCTCTTACTATCTATGACTTTTTTCTCACGTTAGATAGTAGTCTAATCCAGCATCGCTACTACCTACACAAATTTTTGTAAACAAGATAGTAATCATCCTCCGCCTTATTACTACCTGTGCTATTTTTTAACTAATAGATAGTAATCTCACTTCATAGCACTACTATCTACATAGCTTTTTCTTACACAGATAGTAGTTGTTAATATATTCACTACTATCTAATTCAATTTATAGTGTACAGGTAGTAATCATTATAACAATGTCTGTAATGCATTCAGTTTCTTATAGTCCAAAATGAATCACCATTCTGGAGCATTTTCCATAAAGCTTCAGATGTATTCCCCCATTCGAAGGCATTGCCATTGTTTATGTCATTAATTATCATATTATCTCCCCTCTTAACTACAAATTCATTCCAACTAAAAATAACCCTGATATTACCAAAAGAACTATAACAATCTTTTTTACAACTCTTTCATCCAAGACTTTTGAACTCTCCATTCCAGCAAACAATCCAATAAGCATGAACGGAATAAGGATTATTGTTTGTTTCAATGAATTAAGCGTAAATACTCCAAGCAAATAATATGTAAAGATTCTTACAGTATTTTCAACAATAAAAACCGCGCTTATATTAGCTTTAAATTCATCCGTTGAATTAGTCACTCGCCCAACATAGGCAGCAAGCAACGCTCCTATCCCAAACAGGCCACATAATATACCAGACAGTACGCCAATGATACCTAGTAAAAGATTAGAATCCTTTGCATTTGTACGTTGATATTCTCTAAAAAACATTTCGACAGCTATAAGAATAACAACGATTCCAAAGAACACTTTTAAATGCCTAACATCAACACTCTTTAGAAGGATTGCTCCCGGAATACTACCACCCAAAACCAACAATGCTAAAGGAATATAGACTTTTCTCTCAAGCTTATTACG
>JAEEGL015315492.1_pt1 | contig 32223 bp, 21 predicted proteins | sample 9134231 | NCBI WGS metagenome assembly JAEEGL01 (sample SAMN16246548, study PRJNA631951) | gut metagenome | biome: gut microbiome; feature: rumen; material: fiber-attached | host: Bos | place: Iran: Karaj | collected 2018-10 | reverse complement strand
GATCGGGAATCCGGGAAGTTTCTTCTCAACCTCGTGGAGGACGTCGAATGCGAGCGGCGGAGGAACCAGACGGCCGGTCTTGGGGTCGCGGGTGCACTGCTCGGGTTTGAACTTGTATGCTCCGTGGCTGGTGCCGATGGAAATTGCGAGAGAGTCGCAGCCGGTGCGGGTAGCGAAGTCGATGACCTCTTCCGGACGGGTATAGTGGGATTCCTCTGCGGAAACCTCATCCTCGATACCGGCAAGGACTCCGAGTTCAGCCTCTACGGTGACATCATACTGATGGGCATACTCAACGACCTTCTTCGTGAGGGCGATATTCTCCTCATAAGGCTTTGAAGAAGCGTCGATCATAACTGACGAGAAACCGAAGTCAACGCAGCTCTTGCAGAGCTCGAAGGTATCGCCATGGTCCAGGTGAAGCACGATCTGGGGATGCTCCCAGCCGAGTTCCTTCGCATACTGGACTGCTCCCTCGGCCATATAGCGGAGGAGGGTCTGGTTTGCATAGTTGCGTGCGCCTTTGGAAATCTGGAGGATGACCGGTGACTTGGTCTCGGCAGCGGCCTGGATGATGGCCTGGAGCTGCTCCATATTGTTAAAATTGAATGCGGGGATGGCATATCCGCCTGCGACGGCCTTGGCAAACATTTCACGAGTGTTTACAAGGCCAAGTTCTTTATAAGAAACCATATTATAAAAGTTAAAAACAGATATTCTGATTAACGCATCTGCAAATTTAACAATTTTTAATTAGAAACTGTTTTGAAAGATTGTTTTATGTGGCTATTTTTGCGAAGATTCCATCATTAAGAAAAAATGAGCGATAAAGTATTGATTTTTTCGGCCCCATCCGGTTCCGGCAAAAGCACAGTGGTAAACCATATCCTGTCCGTCAGGGATGATATAGAGTTCTCCATTTCAGCCACATCCCGTCCTCCGCGCGGGGAGGAGAAGGATGGCGTCGAATACCTGTTCTACACCGCCGACATATTCCGCAAACTCGTTGAAGCCGACAAATTCGTCGAATTTGAAGAAGTATATCCCGACCGTTTCTACGGCACCCTGAAATCGGAAGTCAACCGGATCTGGTCCAAGGGACACGTCATAATCTTCGACGTGGATGTCAAGGGAGGAGTCAGCCTAAAGAAGTATTTCGGGGATAAAGCCCTCTCCGTATTCATCCAGGCGCCCTCGGTGGAAGAACTCCGCAGGAGGCTGGAGGGCCGCGGAACCGATACCCCCGAAGCCATTGACCAGAGAGTAGCCAAGGCCGCCGAGGAGATGACCTACGCTCCCCTCTTCGACAAGGTGCTCATAAACGACGACCTCGCGACCGCCCTCGCCGAGGCTGAAAGTATGGTCTCCGACTTCCTTGCAGAATAGTAGGAACCATTTGATTCACAGTATATTTCCATGAAGATAGCCGTATATTCCGGAAGTTTCAATCCCCTTCACATAGGGCACCTGTCCATAATGGAGCACCTTACGGAAGAAGACGGATTCGACCTGGTGTATCTCATCGTTTCTCCTCAGAGCCCGTTCAAGGATGCATCCAACCGCCAGAGCGGAAGGGACCGCTACGAAGCCGCCGTCGAGGCTGTCCGCCGCCATCCCGGGCTGAAAGTCAGGGTGGACGACATCGAACTCGGGATGGAACCGCCGCATTATACGATCCGCACTCTGGACGCCCTGCGGGAAAGGGAACCGGACAATGAATTCACGCTGGTGGTGGGAGCCGACAATCTTGAAAGCTTTCCCCGCTGGAAGGACCATTCCAGGATTCTGACCGAATACGGTATCGCAGTCTTCCCGAGGAAAGGCTACCACAGGGGGAGGCTGAAAGATGCGCTCCTGAAAGAGAATCCCCTCTACAGGATATCCCTTCTCAAGGCTCCGAGAGTAGACATCTCCTCCACAGCCATCCGTGAAGGGATAGCCGCAGGCAAGGACATGTCCGCCTACCTCATGTAATTGATACGCAGGGAATTAAGCACCACGCAAACACTTGACGCAGCCATACAGGCGGCAGCCAGCGCAGGATTCAGAAGGAAACCGGACACAGGATACAGCGCCCCGGCTGCGACCGGGATTGCTATGATGTTATAGATGAACGCCCAGAACAGGTTTTCCCGGATAATCCTCACGCATTTGGAAGACAGGGAAACGAAAGAGGCTATCTTGCCAAGGTCCGGAGAGACCAGTGTCATCATAGAAGAATCGATGGCTATGTCGCTCCCCTTTCCCATTGAAATCCCGATATCGGCTCCGGCAAGGGCCGCACTGTCGTTGATTCCATCCCCAGCGACTGCTACGATATGTCCTCTCCGCTGAAGGTCGGACACATATGCAGCCTTGTCCGCGGGGAGCATCCCCGAGCGGAAAGTCCTGATACCGCATTCAGCGGCAGCCGTGGCTGCGGCAGACTCATTGTCTCCGGTCAGCATTATGACATCGATCCCCATCCTCTGGAGGGAGCCGACGGCTGCGGTGGCACCGGCTCTGACCTTGTCAGACACGCCGAGTGCCGCCAGAAGGCTGTCCTTCGTAAACAGCATTATCACAGACATACCCTTCCGGTTCCATTCCGAAGCGGCGGAAACAATATGTGCAGGCTTTGCCGCTTCCGAAGAAGCCACTTCTTCAAAATATGATGCTGAACCTACATAGTATCGGACTCCGTCAACCTCGCCCGAAACCCCTTTCCCGGCTTCCTGCGCGAAATCGGAAACCACTTTTAGCGGAGCGCCTTTCAGCGACGACACAATAGCCCCGGACAGGGGATGGGAGGACTTTGACTCGAGCGAGACGAGTATGCTCCGAAGCAAGGAGCTGTCTTCACTCCACACCGATTCCGAAACTTCGGGCCTGCCTTCAGTCAGAGTCCCGGTCTTGTCAATCACAAGGGTGTCGATCTTCCGGCCAAGCGATAGGCTGGCAGCGTCCTTTACCAGGATGCCGTGCGAAGCCGCCTTCCCGATACCGGCGATAATCGCGGTCGGGGTAGCGAGTCCGAGTGCGCAAGGGCAGGCTATAACAAGTACGGAAACCATTGATATCAAACCCATTGCAATCCCGTCGGAAGGCGCAGCGAAAATCCATATCAACAGTGTGAGAATAGAAATGGCGACTATCGCGGGCACAAAAACGGCCGCAACCTTGTCTACAGTCTGCTGCACGGGCGCCTTGGTACCCTGCGCGCTGCGGACCATCTTTATTATGGACGACAGCACGGTATCCCCGCCGGTCCTTTCCGTCCTCAGGTTGAAAGTTCCGTTCTGGTTAAGCGTTCCCGTGAACACCCTTTCCCCCTCGCCTTTGAAAACCGGCACCGGCTCTCCAGAAAGCATGCTTTCGTCCACATAGGATGATCCGGCGCTGACTACCCCGTCCACGGGAATCCTGTCGCCGGGCTTGACGATGACGATGTCTCCAGGAAGCACTTCCCGGACCGGCACGGTTACATCATAGACCTCCGGGAATCCGTCCAAGTCCACACGCACCCTCTGTACGGTGACAGTGGAAGGCTGCAAAGCCTTAAGCGAACGGACGGAACGGGTAGTAGCCCGCATCGCCCGGCTCTCCAGGAGACGGCCCAGAAGGACGAACGTGACGATCATGGCCCCCGATTCGAAATAGAGATGAGGTGTCAGTCCCCTGGAAGTCCATAGTCCCGGAAAAAGCAGGTTGAAAACGCTGAAAAGGTATGAGATGGCTACGGACAGGGAAACCAGGGTGTCCATAGTTGCGGCACCGTGGCGGAGTTGTCTCCATGCGGGGAGAAAGAACCGGCGGCCGCACCACACCACGACCGGAGTTGCGACGGCCCAGAGCACGAACCCCTTGCCCGGAAAATCCTTGAAGCCCATCGAAAGGAGCATCAGGACTGCGGAGATGACTGCAGAGAGGAGCGTATCCTTCCGCAGCGACAGGAATTCTTCCTCCCGGCTTTGGTCAGCTTCTGAATCAGCCTCGTCCTCGGTTCCTTCGACTATAAGGTCGTATCCGGCATCCCTGACAGCCTTCTGAAGGTCTTCCGGAGTGCAGGCAGAACCGTCATAATCAACTCTGGCCGAGGAAGATGCAAGGGACACCGACACATCCTGGACACCAGGATGAGACTTGAGGGCGCCCTCCACGCGGGCTACGCAGGCCGCGCAGCCCATACCCTTGACGGGGAATATCCTTCTTTTTGTCTTTCCCATTTTATACAGAAACCGGCTTATTCACTTTTGTACTTCTCCGACTGGGCGGCAATGAGAGCCGCATCATCGAAGTAGTTGATTTTCATGGCATCCTTCATCTCGTAAAGGGTACGGGCTGCCACTTCGCGGGCCTCGGCGCTCCCCTTTCGGAGGATTTCATAAACCCCCGGGATATCCTGCTCGAAGAAACGGCGGCGCTCCCTGATAGGCTCCAGACGGTCGTTCAGCACATTGAGCAGGAACTTCTTGCACTTCACATCGCCGAGCCCTCCCCTCATGTAATGGGCCTTCACTTCATCCAGGTTGGCATATTCGGGCCAGAACCTCGCAAAGTCGCCTTCCTCGCAGAAAGCGTCGAGGTACATGAACACGGGATTGCCTTCCACCTTGCCTGGATCCTCCACGCGGAGATGTCCCGGATCGGTGAACATCGACATGACTTTCTTCTTCACGTCTGCGGGTGAATCGCTTAGATATATGCAGTTTCCGAGCGACTTGCTCATCTTGGCCTTGCCGTCGGTACCGGGAAGGCGGCGGCATGCGAGATTCGAAGGAAGGAGGATATCGGGCTCCACCAGCACCGGACCGTACGTCGAGTTGAAACTGCGAACGATTTCACGGCACTGCTCCAGCATCGGCTCCTGATCCTCACCGACAGGCACCGTGGTCGACTTGAAAGCGCATATGTCAGCCGCCTGGCTTATCGGATAGGTAAAGAACCCCACCGGGATGCCGCTTCCGAAGGCCTGTTCGCCGCCGTCCTCGCCGAAACCGCGCATCTTGATCTCGGTCTTGACGGTCGGATTGCGCTGGAGACGGGCTACGGTGACGAGATTCGAGAAGAACTGGGTCATCTCGTGGAGCTCAGGTATCATGCTCTGTATGAAAATCGTAACCTTTTCAGGGTCCAGGCCGCAGGAAAGGTAGTCGAGGGCCACCTCTATGATGTTCTGCCGGACCTTCTCCGGATTATCAGCGTTATCAGTAAGCGCCTGGACATCGGCGATAAAGACGAACATCCTGTCATAGTTACCCTCGTTCTGGATAGCCACTCTGTTACGCAACGAACCTACGTAATGTCCCAGATGGAGCCTTCCTGTCGGGCGGTCGCCCGTAAGTATGATTCTTCCCATATAATATTTCGTACAATCTTAAATCCTAATCACTGTCATCTTTGATAACATGTATGTCGCACTGCGGGAACGGGATATGGAACCCATTGGTAGTGAGCGTATTGTATATTAGTTCCTTGGCACGGTCGGTATATGTTATCCTCTCGGGGACAAGCACGTACTGCTTCACCGCCACCTCGATGGCGCTGTCTCCGAAATTGCCGAACCGGACATATATGCCATACTTCGGATCCACCACCTCGCGGCCGTAGGCGTCCTTGGTCCTCAGCGACTGCAGGGCCGGTTCCAGCACTTCGCGGAGTCTCTGAATGTCAGTGCCGTAGGAAACGCCGACGAGGATCTTCGTAAACTCGTAGTCATTGCCTCGGGTAAGGTTGATGAAACTCTTGCCGAACAGGGTCGCATTGAGGAATGATATCGATGTCCCCATCTCGGTCTGCACCTGGGTACTCTGGTAGCTGATGCCGGTAACAGTACCCCTTACGCCGTCGCACTCGATCCAGTCGCCCACCTTCAGTCGCCCGGACATAAGCTGGAGGCCATAGATGAAGTTGTTCAGTATATCCTTGAGTGCCAAACCGATACCCGCCGAGAGACCTCCTGCGACCAGTCCCAGGAAACCGGTAGGGATACGCAGCGTCATAACCACGATAGTAACGTACAGCATCCACATCAGGACGGAGATTATGCTGTTGCCGAGGACAAGGTTCATTTCTTCCTGGCGGACGAATGTCCTGTTGTTCTTCTTCATGAAGCTGGCATAGCGGGCCCTCTTCCACAGATAGTGGACCAGGTTGTTCAGATACTTGAATATGAAGAAGAGACCCAGAACGCCGATAACCCCCTGGAAGGAAAGGCGGAAACTCTCCAAACCTTCCTTGGTCGTAAGATTGATGAAAGGATTGATGTACAGCTTCACGAACAGGTCGTCGAAATCGAATACATTCAGCGACCGCTTCAGGCAGAACGGTATGGACAGCAGCACCATCGAAGGCATGACTACATCCTTGATCAGAGAGTAGAACCAGTATCCGCCGAACATAAGCGTTTCCTTGTCCGGGCCGTCCGGGACATAGCTCAGCCGGGCGCGATAAGCATCCAGGCGGCCTGTCATCCTTGTGTCACGATATCTGGAGAGAAGGTACCATACCGTATTCACCGTCAGGATGGCCGCAATCTGGAAGTACCACCATACCAGGATGAGCAGGGCGATGAAAATATATCCTGCTATGGAAAAGCCAAGGGCCGCCCCGTTCACCAGCAGCGACATCCATCCGAAGAACCGGTCACTGCCCAGAATCTTGTTTTTCAGCCTTAGGCAGTCGAACAGCTGCCACAGGAAAAATACGGCAAGGATGGGCGGGAACACAAAGTTCATCAGCGAATTAGGGGCGAAGATGATGCGGAGGCCGATGACCACCATGGCTAGGAATATGGTAGGCCGGTATATCGCCAGTCCCTGTCTTATCCTCGAAGGATCCAGACGGATCAGCATCGACGCAAGGATGGCCGCGAACAGCCACAGGAAGGTCTTGGTAAGCTGGAAAGCAATGTTGAATATGCCGGATTGTTTTGAGAATCCGAAGCAGATCATGTAGAACAGGACTGCCAGCAGCAATGTGAAGCAATGCTTCTGCTCCTTGCTGACCAGCCTCTGGACGGATTTGCTGAACTTCCTCACCAACCAGACGACAAGATGAGCCAGCGCCCAAAGCAACAGGAAGACGATAATCTGCAGGAACAATACTATGACCTGAATGAAATATCCCCAGCTCCGGTCTTCTGACTTTATCTCCTCGGAAGAACCGGACTCGTCCTCCATGGCGGACATGTCGTATTTGTCTTTAAGGTCATCCTTGACCATCTGCTTGAAATGGGGATAATCGGCCATCAACTGCATCCATGGGACCTGTCCTTCGACAAAAACCCGGGTCTGGAGGATCCTGTACCTGTCACGGGCATAATCATAAGACTCTTTCAGGCGCAGGTAAGCTTCCTTGTAATGGATGCTGTCCGCCACGACGATGGCCTTGCTGTCGGCAAACATCTTCAGCAGCTCGGAAGCATAGAAGATACACGAATCCCTGTCTTCCTCGCCAAGCGAGTCAAGTACGAAAGGCTCGTCCGAAGAATCCTCATTCAGCTTTTCGACTTCCGTCTGAAGGTCCAGCGCGGTGCCGGTCAGAAGAAGGTGCATGTCCAAGGTATCGTTGCGGTACAGAAGGCTGTCTGGAAGCACATCGGTCTCAATGGTTTCCCTCTCCGGAGGGAGACGCCGGAGCGACTCCAGCAAACGGGCATACCGGTCTATTTCCAACGAAAGGTTGTTGGCGATACGGTCATAAGGAGTACGTTCCTTGTTGAACTCGTTATACTGGGCGGTAACCTTCTGAAGGGCGAAACTGAGGTCGAATGTGTATTCCTGTTTCTGGGAATACAGCAACAGCGACAGCTCGTTACACTGCTTGATGATGTCCACCATCCTCTTGTGCTGCGAGTTGTATTCTTCCTGCAGGCGTTCCTGGGATATGGAAATCTGATTGAAGTCCTGCCTCAGTTCATATCGCAGGGTATGAAGTGTCTTGCTCAGGTTTTTCCCGTCGAAAATCGCAAAAAGAGGGAGGGAGAAAACGAGCAGTGCAAAGACTATTGTCAGTTTCTTCTTATTCACAACTATTATCCTTTGGATTAAGCTTAAGTTATGTTATGCGGGTACTTTTCAAGTCGGTATCCGCAAATATAGTGTTTTTTTCGGAGTCAGCTTACAGATAGGATATAAAAAAAGGCCCCCGGTAGTGCCGGGGGTCGGATAAAGCATCAAGTCCGGGATGACTTGTATTTATGGCTAGGAAGGAGCTTACTGCTCATCGGGACCCTGGTCGGGGCCTCCCTGAGGGCCGCCGTTGAAAGGACCGCCCTGTCCGCCGAACGGATCTCCCTGAGGACCTCCGTTGAACGGGCCCTGGGGACCGCCCTGGGCGCCAGCGCCCTGCTGGGTCTGCTGGTACATCTTCTCGAAAGCCTTGTTGAGGGCCTCGCTGTAGCGCTCGATGTCAGGAAGGTTCTGGTTCTTGACGGCCTCCTTGAGGAGGTTGACATTGCTCTCCACCTCAGCCTTGACGTCGGCAGGAACCTTGTCACCATTGTCACGGATGAACCTTTCGGCCTGGAAGCAGAGGGCATCGGCATTGTTGATCTTGTCGACCCTTTCCTTCTCGGCTTTGTCGGCAGCCTCGTTGGCCTTTGCCTCGTCCCTCATCCTCTGGATCTCGGAATCGGACAGGCCGGAAGAGGCTTCAATCCTGATATTCTGCTCTTTGCCGGTAGCCTTATCCTTTGCGGAAACATTCAGGATACCGTTGGCATCTATGTCGAAAGTAACTTCGATCTGAGGTATTCCACGGGGTGCGGGAGCGATTCCGTCGAGATGGAACACGCCGATCTGCTTGTTGTCCTTAGCCATGGGACGCTCGCCCTGGAGAACCCTGATTTCGACGGATGGCTGGTTGTCAGCGGCCGTGGAGAAGATCTGGGACTTACGCGAAGGGATGGTGGTATTGGACTCGATAAGCTTGGTCATGACACCGCCGAGGGTCTCGATACCGAGCGACAGCGGAGTGACATCCAGCAGGAGGACATCCTTGACGTCGCCGGCGAGGACTCCGCCCTGGATGGATGCGCCGATAGCGACCACCTCGTCAGGGTTCACGCTGCGGTTGGGCTCCTTGCCGAAGAAGTTCTTCACGAGCTCCTGGACGTAAGGGATACGGGTGCTTCCTCCGACGAGAAGGACCTCGTCGATGTCCGAAGGACGGAGGTGGGCATCCTGCAGGGCCTGGCGGCAAGGACCGATCGTCCTCTGGAAGAGAGCGTCGGAAAGCTGCTCGAACTTAGCCCTGGTGAGGGTCTTGACAAGGTGCTTGGGAATACCGTCAACCGGCATGATATAAGGCAGGTTGATGTCGGCGGAAGTCTGGCTGGAGAGTTCGATCTTGGCTTTTTCAGCAGCCTCCTTCAGCCTCTGGAGGGCCATAGGATCCTTCTTGAGGTCGATGCCGCCGTTCTCGGCCGCAAATTCTGAAGCGAGCCAGTCGATTATGACCTGGTCGAAATCATCTCCACCGAGATGGGTATCGCCGTTGGTAGCCTTGACTTCGAAAACGCCGCCGCCGAGCTCGAGGATGGAAATATCGAATGTGCCGCCGCCGAGGTCATAGACCGCGACTTTCATATCCCTGTTACGCTTGTCCAGGCCATATGCCAGCGCCGCTGCAGTAGGTTCGTTGATGATACGCTTGACATCGAGTCCAGCGATCTTTCCAGCCTCTTTGGTAGCCTGCCTCTGGGAATCCGAGAAGTATGCCGGAACAGTGATCACAGCTTCGGTAACTTCCTGACGCAGATAATCTTCCGCGGTTTTCTTCATCTTCTGGAGAATCATTGCTGATATCTCCTGGGGAGAATAGAGCTTACCGTTGATGTCCACCCTGGGGGTATTGTTGTCGCCACGTACGACCTTGTAAGGCATACGCTCGACCTCGCGGTTCACCTGGTCGAAAGTTTCGCCCATGAACCTCTTGATGGAGAACACGGTGTTGTGAGGGTTGGTGATAGCCTGACGCTTTGCAGGGTTGCCGATCTTGCGCTCTCCGCCGTCGGTGAATGCAACGACTGAAGGAGTGGTGCGCTGACCCTCGTTATTGATGATGACAGTAGGCTGATTGCCTTCCATTACGGCCACGCACGAATTCGTGGTGCCGAGGTCGATTCCGATAATCTTTCCCATAATATGATTCGTTTTTTGTTTCAGTATCAAAGGCCGTCCGCCGTGGACGGCAAACCCATATCATCGAACATTGTGCCACCCGGCAGTTTATGACAATTTGGCAGAAACCGTTGACAATCGGCCCGGAAAAGGGAAAAATAATCTATATTTGCATCATGGCTTACAGGAAAATGACTCCCCAAGAGGCAGAGGACATAGCCTCGAGGATCCTTTACGAGGACAATCACCTCCTGATCTTCAACAAGAGGGCCGGCGAAATGACACAGGGTGACAAAACCGGAGACGAACCGCTGCCGGAAACTCTCAAGGCTTTCATTGCAGGACGTGACTCCAAGCCCGGAGAAGTGTTCCTCGGGGTTCCGCACCGGCTGGACAGGCCAGTCAGCGGGGCCGTGGTGTTTGCCAAGACATCAAAGGCGCTTGGCAGGATGACGGAAGCTTTCCGCACCTCTGATGTTCACAAGACATACTGGGCGCTGCTTTCGGAACGGCCTGCCGAAGATTCAGCCACCCTTGTCCACTGGCTTGTCAGGAATGAGAAAATGAACAAGTCCTTCGTCGTCAGGAACGCCTCCCCGGAAGGTCCGGCTCCGGAAGGAGCCAAGAAAGCCAGCCTGTCCTACAGATTATTGGGCAGCTGCGAGAGGTACCATCTCGTGGAAATCGACCTGCATACCGGGCGCCACCATCAGATCCGCTGCCAGATGTCCTCCATAGGATGCCCAATCAAAGGTGACCTCAAATACGGTGCAGCCCGGTCCAACAAAGACGGGGGTATATGCCTGCACGCCAGGAAGATATGCTTCACCCATCCGGTCAGGAAGGAACCTTTGACCGTGACTGCACCTCTTCCTTCTTCCTGGGAAGCCCTTGCCCTGGAATGCCTTCCGAAATAGATTCATCCCTGACCCTGGCGCACCAGTGAGCTGGAGACTCGCCGCCATTCATCAGCTTGAATGACAACGAGAACGTGCCCGGGGAATTGAATCCTGACATGTCGGCAAGTTCCGTAACCCTCAGGCTTTTGTTCATCTTGAACAGTTCCATCGCGTACCGTACCCTGTATCCGTTCACAAAATGCCTGAAATTATGGCCATAAATATTGTTGATACAGCGCGAGACGTACATTTTATTGGCATATACGGCATTGGAAAGGTCATCCAGCGAAAAGCTCGGAACCAGATATGGTTTCTTGCTTTCCATGTAGTTGCAGCAGCGGTCGAATATATCCTGGTCCGCATCTTCCTCCCTGGTATCCTTGTCCGCCGCCGCTCCAGATGACGTAAGAGCGCCCGTTTCAGGCTGACGGTTCCGGCGTTTAGGCGCATGCCTTATGACCAGGATGACCGTTCCCGTAAGCAGCAGCAAATGGACCAGCAGAACTATGACATACAATAACTCCATAACGCGAAGTTACTCAAAGCCCCCGGAAAAGCGGCTTTCCAGGGACCTTAATCGATGTTGTTTTAAAGTTTTGAACGGTTTTTTATGAATCATCCGGCTTTTCGGTGTGTGCCACGTCCGATTCTATGCCCTTCCTTGCATGAATGCTGCCTTTGATGGTGTCGAACCCCTTTCCGTAGACACCGGATACCGACGTCACAGAGAGGAAGGCCTCCGGGTCGATAGCCTTGATACAGCGGAGGAAAAGGTTCAGGTCCGACTTGCGAGTAAGCACCATCAGGACTTCGGAACGCTTCTGGGTAAACCATCCGCGGCCGTCCAGTACGGTCACCCCCCGGTGCAGTTCGTGGGTGATGGCCTCAGCTATCTCGTTATACTTGGATGACAGGATGAAAAGCTGTACGCTCTGCTTGGAACCCGATATGTAAAGGTCCATCACATAGCTGTTTACAGTGACCAGTATAAGACCGTAAATGACAGTCGTGAACTTTTCCGCCCATGGCATCAGGTGAGTCAAAGGCTTGCCGTCGGCACCCAGGATTATGGCGCCCGTCTCAGGATCCACGTCATTCATCACCGAAGGGATGAAGAACGAAGAACAGATGATGACGAAGTCCAGCGCCAGGATAACCCTGCCCGGAGAGACATTGCGGTACTTTGTATATATCAGGGCCACAATGTCAGTGCCCCCGGTACTGCCTCCGTTCGAAATCGACATTCCGATTCCCACTCCGGCCATTATGCCACCCATCAGGGTGGACATCAGCTTGCCGTTCTTAAGGGCCAGAGTCTCGATTATCTCCTGCGGAACCAGGCCCTGCATTGCGGAGAGACCGATGGAAGCCAGGATGATGGCATAGATGGTCTTTCCGCCGAAACTGCTCCCCAGCACGAAGAAAGCAAGTATGAGCAGTATGGCATTCAGGAAGAAATAGGAGTAGCCGATCTTGATGAAGCCTCCGGTAGCGTACTGGATAATGGAACTTATACCTGTCACTCCCCCACCGACGAGGTTGTTAGGGATGAGGAAAACGCTCCAGGAAAGCACGTATATGCATATTCCCAGAGTCACCAGCAGCCATTCCTTGACGGTCCGCCAGATTGATTGTTGAAGTACAGGCATCGGTATTATCTGATAACTATGTTCACGATCCTTCCGGGCACGACGATAACCTTGACTATCTGGCCGGCTCCGACATACTTGAGGGTCTGTGGATCGGTTCGGACCGCAGACTCTATCTCAGCCTTGTCCATGGAAGCAGGGAACTCCTTGATGAAGCGAGTCTTGCCATTGAAGGAAACAGGGTACTTGACAGTATCCACCACGGTATATTCCTCATGGTACTCGGGATAAGGCGCGAAAGCCACCGAATCCTCATGTCCCAGCTGCTGCCAGAGCTCTTCTGCCATATGGGGAGCGAACGGGGACAGCAGTATGGTCAGGGGCTCGAGGATGCAGCGCTTGGAACAGTTCTGGAGCTCGCTCAGGGCGATCATGAACGCGCTCACGGTGGTGTTGAACGAGAAATTCTCTATATCCTCCTGCTCCTTGCCGATCAGTTTGTGGAGGGCGCGGAGTTCCTCAGCCGTCGCCGGTTCATCGCTGACCAGGAAACGGTCCCTGTCCCAGAACAGCCTCCAGAACTTCTTCAGGAAGCGGTTGACACCGTCGATACCCTTGGTATCCCAGGGCTTGGACTGTTCCACAGGGCCGAGGAACATTTCGTAAAGTCTCAGTGTATCAGCGCCATAGGTATCGCAGATATTGTCCGGGTTGACTACGTTGTACATCGACTTGGACATCTTCTCGACAGCCCAGCCGCAGATATACTCCCCGTCCTCCAGGATGAACTCGGCATTGGCGTAGTCGGGTCTCCAGGCACGGAAAGCATCCAGATCCAGACGGTCGTTGTGGACGATATTCACGTCCACGTGCACGGGGATGGTGGTGTAATTGTCCTTCAGCCCGGCCGAAACGAAGGTCGATGTGCCCGGGATCAGATACACGAAATTGGACCGGCCCTGGATCATTCCCTGGTTGACCAGCTTCTTGAACGGTTCATCCTCAACTACATAGCCGAGGTCATAAAGGAACTTGTTCCAGAAACGGGAATAAATCAGGTGGCCGGTAGCGTGTTCGGTGCCGCCGACATACAGGTCCACATTCCGCCAGTATGCGTCCGCCTCCGGGCTGACGAGGGCGCTGCCGTTGTGCGGATCCATATATCTTAGGTAATACGCGCTCGATCCGGCGAATCCCGGCATAGTGTTCTTTTCCAGCGGATATCCGTCGTATGTCCAGTCCCTGGCCCTTCCGAGAGGCGGCTGTCCGTCTTCGGTAGGCTTGTACTGGTCGATTTCCGGAAGGGTGACCGGAAGAGCTTCGAACGGAACCGGAGTCGCGATTCCGTCCTTGTAATAAATCGGGAAAGGCTCGCCCCAGTAACGCTGGCGCGAGAAAATGGCATCGCGGATGCGGTAATTGACTTTCCTGTGACCGATGCCGTGAGCCTCCACATAATCGATTGCGGCAGGGATCGCCTCCTTCACGCTGAGACCGTCCAGGAATCCGGAGTTCATCATTATGCCTTCCTTTGCATCGAAACTTCCCTCCGAGACATCGGCTCCCTCGATAAGCGGGACGATGGGCAGGGAGAACTTCTTTGCAAACGCCCAGTCCCGGCTGTCGTGGGCGGGAACCGCCATTATGGCACCGGTTCCGTAGCCCGCAAGGACATATTCCGACACCCATACCGGCACCTTGGCGCCAGTGAGCGGATTGTATGCCCATGAGCCGGTGAAAACGCCGGTAACCGCCTTACCTGCAATCCTTTCCCTTTCGGTTTTCTGTTTTACCGAATCGATGTAGGCAGCGACAGACTCCTTTTCGGAAGCGGCTGTCAGTTTCCCGACCCACTCGCTCTCCGGAGCCAGGACCATGAACGTGACGCCAAAAACGGTATCCGCACGGGTAGTGAAAATAGTGACATCGTGACACACCCCGTCGCACTCCACCTTGAACACCATCTCGGCACCCTCGGAGCGGCCGATCCAGTTACGCTGCATCTCCTTAAGGGAATCGCTCCACTCGAGGGAATCGAGCGAATCCAGCAGCCTCCCGGCATAAGCCGAGACGCGGAGCTGCCACTGTGTCATCTTCTTCTGGAAGACCGGATGTCCTCCCCTCTCGGAGAAGCCGTCCTTGACTTCGTCATTGGCCAGGACGGTTCCGAGGGCCGGACACCAGTTGACAGTACTTTCTCCCTGATATGCAATACGATAGTTCATCAGCATATCGGACTTTTCCTTTTCACTGAAGGCCTTCCACTCATCAGCGCCGAAGCCCTCGTGCTCGCTGCATGCGGCATCCACGGCCGCAGAACCGCCCTGCTCGAAAGCCTTGACGAGGTCCTCTATCGGCCTGGCCTTGCCGGCGGCATTGTCATACCATGATCCGAACATCTTGAGGAAAGCCCACTGGGTCCACTTGTAATAGTCAGGATCGCAGGTACGGAACTCCCTGTCCCAGTCGAAGGAAAAGCCTATCCGGTCCAGCTGGCTGCGGTAGCGCGCGACATTGTCCCGGGTGGTCTTCTCGGGGTGCTGCCCCGTCTGGATGGCATACTGCTCAGCAGGAAGGCCGAATGCGTCATACCCCATAGGATGCAGGACGTTGAAGCCCTTTAGCCTCTTGTAGCGGGAATAGATGTCGCTGGCGATGTATCCCAGCGGATGTCCCACATGAAGGCCCGCTCCGGACGGATACGGGAACATATCCAGGACATAATATTTGGGTTTCGATGGATCCACCTCCGCCTTGAAGGTCTTCTCCTCAGCCCAATGGCGCTGCCACTTTTTCTCAATCTTCAGAAAATCGTAATCCATATTGTAAATACCATAACTAATTCACATTGATACCGTTGACGGCGAAGTTACCCTTTGAGCCCTTCTTCTCCAGACGGAACTCCACGGTGATAGTCAGAGCCGTGGACACTTTCTTGCCGCGGAAACGTCCCGGCTTCCACTTCGGTGATGCCCCGACGACCCTGAGAGCCTCTGCATCAAGTTCGGGAGACACGCTCCTGGATATCCTTACATCCTTGACCGCTCCGCTGGCATCGACTACGAAATCCACCTGGACCTTGCCCTGGACGCCGTTCCGGACGGCTTCCTGGGGGTACTTCAGATATTGGTAAACCCATTTTCGGAGGAAGGTCCGGGGATCCTGGCTCCCAAGGAAAGAGGGCTTGATGTCGCAGTCGAAAAATGACACTATGTCTTCGCTTGCCTCCTTCTTCACGGAACGTTCCTTGCGGAACTCAGGCTTCGCTCCGGCGGAGAGTGCCACCACATAGTTGTAAATGTACTCAAGCTCCTTCTCCATTGAAGGATAATCGATTATGGATTCCGAGTCCTTCTCGGTCCCGTGCTCCGGATAACGTCCGGTAGTGAACAGGATGGAGGGTATGCCCTTGTCATAGAAAGCCCTGTGGTCCGAACTGTACGGCTCGGCAGTCACTATTTCCGGATAAACCGGAAGCAGTTCCGTTGCGAGGCGGTTGACAATCGCATCAAGGTCATCATTGACGGAGGAGAAGGCATAGAAACCGGAATAACCTGTGCCCAGCATATCCAGATTGACCATGGCATCGATCTTCCCGGGTTCCGGGAAAGAACGGTTGACGAAGTACCAGGAACCCGCAAGGGTGCGGCCAGAAGAGCCGAAAGCCACCAGCAGCACCGAGCGGTTCAGAAGAAGCCTGCCGGTCTGGAGCATCCTGCCGAGTTCGATCAGCATCGCCAGACCGGAAGCATTCCCGTTAGCTCCGTAATATATGCGGGGAACCGTTTCGCCATCCACCGTATATGTGTCCGAGCCGAGGTTGTCCAGTCTTGCGCCGATGACTATGAAATTGCCTTTCAGCGACTTGTCATAGCCGGGAATAAGAGCGGCAACGTTCCTGGATGTCAATGTATCAGTACCGTTTCCGATCCCGAACACATCCCCGCCGGAAGGAGAGAGCAAGTCGATGCCGGCCTCTTCGAACGCCTTTTCGACATATTCCGCAGCCATTTTTTCGCCTTCGCTGCCGGGTGCCCGCCCCTCCATCATTGCCGATGACAGGGTACGGATATGATTCTTGAACGACCGTACAGTCTCGCTGTCGTCAAGGTCACCATAAATGGAATTATCCTTCCACTGTCCTGCAGAAGGAAGCACCGCGAGAGCCGCGGCAAGGATTGTGGTGATTATTCTCAGGCCTCTCATTCTCATTCATTTACGAGTATCCAGGACGCTTTCGGGAAAACCCCTTTCCCGCGGTTTTCCAAAAGGGTTGAATACACCTCGGAAAGCCGGTCCGACGGACACAGTCCTACAATATTGAGGCCGCTCCGGAATGTAACTATCGCACCCTCAAATCCTGCCTCCCTGGAACTGAGCACTTTCCTTTCCGCAAAGGAACGGGTCTGGAACGATCCTACAGCCACCATATAGCGGGCATCAGTATCAGCCTCGCGGATGCCGCCGAACCTGGAGGGGCGGAAAAGGATCCTTGCCTTCCCGAGCGAATCCAGCAGCACGGAATCCCTCTTGGCCGCCTTGGCCTCAGCTTCCATACGCAAGACGGCAGCGATTGAGTCGCGAATTGCAGCCTCTTTCGCAAGCCTTTCATTCTCAATGGCTTCCTTCATAACGGCCAAATCAGTCGAAGTGGGCCGACCGGCCACTGTCCTCAGGAAATCGCATCCGCTGACAGCCGCACAGAACAACAAAGCAAGTACTATATTATATAATCTCATCCGAATCATTTTATCTTGCAAACTTACATAAAATCTTGCTATGGGACAAAATTATGTGTATCTTGCGGTGTGAAGAAATGTATGAGGAGACTGTTTGCGGCAGGTTTGGCCGCATTGCTGGCTGCCGGAAACGCAACTGGCCAGAACCTGTATTTCGGAATGGCCCCGATAAGGGACATTGATTTCGAATTCTTCCACCCCAAGCCCGACACCCTGAGCATATTCATCGTCGGAGACATAATGAGCCACGGAAAGATGCTCAAAAGCGCCTGGATGAAATATTGTTCCGACCATCCCGGCGCCCCCCGGGAAGCCCACGGCAGCTATGACTACAGCACCTTCTTCAAGCATATCGGAGACCGGATAGAAAACGCCGACATAGCCATCGGAAACATGGAATTCCCCCTCGCCGGTCCGCCATTCACCGGATATCCCGATTTCTCCGCCCCGGACTCCTATCCGTTCTATCTTGCAGAGGCAGGATTCGACGTCCTGCTCGGCGCGAACAACCACATCCTCGACAAGGGAGACTACGGACTGGAACGCACAGTCCAGGTCTGCGACCGTCTGGAGAAAGAGACAAGCGCCAGATACACAGGCATTTCCAAAAGTCCATCCGATGACATTGAGCGGTATCCCCTAATGCTGGAAACCAAGGGCGTCAAGGTCGCTGTAGTCAATTTCACCTATGGCACCAACTACTCGGGACAGAAGCAGTGGCCGAAAGTCAACCGGATGCGCCGGGACGACATCCGAAAAGCCCTTGAGAGGGCGACGGAACAGGGAGCGGATTTCGTTCTCGTCATCCCCCACTGGGGCATCGAGTACCACCACACCCACAGCGCCCAGCAGGAAGACCTTGCCCGGTGGATGGCATCCGAAGGCGCCGACGCCATCGTGGGAGCCCATCCTCACGTTGTCCAGGACATGCAGGAAATCCAGACCCGGGACGGCAGGACCGTACCGGTTTTCTATTCTCTCGGGAATGCCGTCTCGAACCAGAACGACCTTCCGGCCAGGCTGGAGATGTGCCTCACTATAAGGCTGGTCCTTGAAAAAGGCAAACCGATAAGGATGGCTCCTCCCGTGAAGGAGTTCCTCTGGTGCACGAAGCCGGGGATGATAGAGGTATCTTACAGCGTCGTACCCGTGAAGGAATTCCTCGGCAAGGAAGATATGTGGACCGATACCGCGGATTACCGGAACATGGTGGATACATATGGCAAAGTGAAAAAGGCCGTCAACATACAAGACAACTGAATCGGATGAAGAAAACCATTGAATTAGAGCACATCGACCCAGTAGAGATCTACGGGGCAAACAACCGGATTTTCAATGAATTCTGCTCGTACTTCCCTTCACTCAAGGCTGTAGCGAGGGGCCGAGAGATACTCCTCGAGGGGCAGGAGGAGGATATCAGCCGTTTTGCCGAGAAACTCGACAGGCTGATAGACCGCAGGCATCACAAGCTGAATCTCACCGTCTATGATGTCGAGGACATCTTCGACAAAGACAGCTCTCCTGAGAAATTCCGTCTCCAGGGCGACGCCACGATAGTCCACAGCACCGAAGGCCGGCCGATAAGGGCCCGCAACAAGAAGCAGCAGGAGATGGTGAGAGCCTATTTCGAGAATGACCTTGTATTCGCAGTAGGACCTGCGGGAACAGGCAAGACATACATAGCCATAGCCTTGGCAGTCAGGGCGTTGAAGAATCGGGAAGTGAAAAAGATCATCCTCACCCGCCCTGCCGTGGAGGCCGGCGAAAGACTGGGATTCCTGCCCGGCGACCTTAAGGACAAACTGGACCCGTACCTCCAGCCTCTTTACGACGCCCTGGAAGACATGATCCCCTCCAAGAAACTCCAGGAATTCATTGCCGCCGGGACCATCCAGATAGCTCCGCTCGCCTACATGAGGGGCCGCACGCTCGACCGCGCCTGCGTAATCCTTGACGAAGCCCAGAACACCAACCTCGCCCAGTTGAAGATGTTCCTCACCAGGATGGGCACCAGCGCCAAGTTCATCGTTACCGGTGACGCCACGCAGGTGGACCTGCCCCGGAAAGAGGACTCGGGACTGGTCAAAGGCATCAGGCTGCTGGAAGGCGTCAAGGGCATCGGGACCATATTCTTCTCGAATGATGACATTGTCCGCCACCCCCTCGTCAACAAGATCGTGAAGGCTTTCGACAGGGCCGGGGACACCTCCTCCGAAGAGTAAAGGAATGCCTAAAATAACGTATTCCAAGCCGTATTCTGAGCCCTTCGGCTGTTGATGGCGTTCATCTTTCCGAAATTCCACTTGACTCCGAACAGGAAGTGCCTGCCCATTATGAGGCGGTAGGTATCCTGTGTGTAGTCATCAGTAGCCGTATGCGAAAGGTTGCGCTCCTGATTCAGGATGTCGTAGGCCTTGAAACTCAGGGAGAAAGCACCGATGTTCTTCGTGACAGAGGCGTTCCAGTGCCATTCCGGAAGACCGTATCCTTCCGCATATCCGGTATAGAAGTTATAGTTGAACTCGGTAGCGAATTCAAACTGGTGCTTCGTGATATAGCTGCTGCTGAGTCCCGCTCGATTTGAGGTGGTAACCATATCCGCAGCGCTGTCAAGCGAGTAGTGAGTCGCTTCCATCGAATTGGTATAACCTACAGTGATATGGAAGGCCTCCAGGTTGTACTTGAAATGGATGCGGACCGTCGTATTGTACTGGTCGGTATGGCTCTCCTTGAATCCGCTCCCGCCTCCGTAGAAACGGCTGCCGGACGAATCGTCTCCCCAGAACTTTGACATAAACTCATCATATTCAAATGAATCGAGAGAAACTTCCGGCGTCGCACCTACAGCCTGGTAAGACGTTGATGCAGTGTATCTTCCGATAAGATCCAGCGAGAATGTCAGCTTTTTATCCTTGTCGATCGGGGTGCTGTAGCCTCCGTAAAGGGGCAGAGAAAGCTGGGGCTTACGGGAATTCACAGGGACAGAATACATTACTCCGGACGCATCATACCACAGGGCATTCACGACTGGCCTGAATGTCGCCTGAGGCTGAAAATATGCGTAAAGGGATGAGAAGCGCTTGGGGTTGTTTCTGTTCATCGAGAAACTTCCGTATATCAGGGAACTCGACTTTAGATAGGTATTCCCGGCGCTGATCCTGACCGGATTGGAAATGTTGAGAACGGGAAGCATTCGTGAACCGGAAGGCTGTGAAGTGTATCCAGACAATGAAGCACGGAGGTTGGTATTGTTCTTATACCAGTTGAACCGCAGCACAGGAGCCGGGGTCCATAACCACTCCCCTTCTCCGGTAATGGACTCGGTGCCGAAGCTCTTGCTCCATACCTTGTTGAGGATCCCGGATACAGAGGCACCGACAGTCAAGGAACTACGCTGCGCAAACTGGTACTGGAGCGATATTTCGTCATTCTGGCGAATGTAATTATTGTCGGATAGCGACGTATAGTATTCATTCTCAGTTCCGTCCGCATTATATGCGAACTTATCGGAACTGCTCTTGCTGTAAGAGACGGAAGTATTCGCCAGAAGAAGCAGCTTTTCCGAAAGAGGCTCTACGTATTGCAGTACCGTATTGAATCCGTACGAACGGCCGCCGATGATGTAATGGAGGTCACGTAAATCATCCTCGCGACCCTCAAACTTTGTCAAGGAATAATCGCTTGATGCTCCTTCCGAACCACCCAGGTGGCCTCCAAAAGTAAGTGTTATGGAACGACGCTTCTTGTCGCCGATATTGGCAAACGACATCCTGCCGTAAAGTGAAGAAGTGTAAGCCGAGGCCTGCGATTCTGACCGCCCCGATGAACTGTTCAGGAAAGCCCCCTCCCTGTCGGTCCGGGAAGATGACTCGGACGAAGAAGAAGACTGTCGCCAGTTGAAAGAAGGCCGGATATTGAATGTGAAATTACCCTTGGACTTCTCGAATTCCATATTGGCGTTGACTGAATTGGAACCCTGGACGTCGTTCTCCTTGGATTCAGCATAAAGATCTCCGGCATCCTGGTAGGTGGTCCTGTAAGTCTCTGACCCAAAATCAGTTCCGCTATATCTATATCCAAGAGTCACGGACGTTTCCACGTCCTTGATCCTCACAGTATTGAAGCTACCCGCCAGCTGAGCACCTGTATTCAGGCCCTGACGCGGCATATCAGCATCGTCACCCATACGGTAATAGGCTATGGCCTCGTCTCCGCTCGCGACATTCATACCGTTGGCTATCAGCGTAACCTGGTCCTTCGGATTGAAATTGGAAAGCAAGGCATTGGCATTGAACAGCAGGCCGCGGTTGTCGCGGAGATGCTCGTCCTCTCCCGAAATAGTGGTTCCGCCCATAGCACCGATATTTCCGAACCAGCCTTTCTCATACTCTTTCTTGAGGGCAACATCCATCACCTTTTCCTTCGCTCCGTCGTCCACTCCCGTCGCCTGTTTCTGCTTCGTGTCCTTGTCAATCACCCGTATCTTGTCAACCACTTTCGCCGGGAGATTGTTCAGCGTAGTCGCCTGGTCCCCGAAGAAGAAAGTCCTTCCGTTAACGGTAATCCTGTCCACCTCTTCGCCATTTACCTTCACCTTGCCGTCTTCCGTAAACTCAAAACCCGGCATCTTGGCCAGAAGATCCTTCAGCACCGCATTGCTGCCTACCCGGAATGAGGATGCATTATATTCTATGGTATCCTGCTTCACCACAATCGGATTACCGACATCGGATATCACTGCTGCTTCCAGGAACTTGTCGTCCACCTGCAACTTGACGATTCCCATATTCTTCCGCCAGTCATTCAGCAGGATGCTCTTTGAATATGGCTTGTATCCCATCAGTTCCACATTGAATGTATAAGCTCCGAATGGGACATCCCGCATCAGGGCGACACCGGTGGTATCGGTAAGAGCGAAATTGGTAATGGTCGTATCTTTCCGTGGAATTATATAGACGGAGGCGTATGGCAGCGGTTCCAGAGATGTAGAATCTACCACAGACGCCTGTATGGAGCCCATATTCCCCTGTATGTTACCCAGCACCACATACTGGCCTCTGGCCTCCATAAAGGCCGCAATAACGATGATAAAAGACAGAAATAACCTCTTCATTAGTTTCGGGAAATATATTTACATTTACTCCTCCAACACGCTTTTCAACTCTTCGGGAATTTCATTGGCGTATCCTACATGCTTTGCTCGGATTATCCCATCTTTCCCTACTATAAGATATGTAGGAAATCCATTCGATTCAATCTGGGCAAAAATAGCTTTCAACTGCTCCTTTGTAACATAATAATGGTCGCCTCTGATGCCAGGTATCATCTCTTTCCATTTTGCGAGAGGCGAAGTAGGACCTGTGACATACACGAATGTAATATCTTTTAAGTCACCGTCCTTTTGGGGCTCCAATATCTGATTGGCAGCCTTGCAGGGGCCGCACCAGGTCGCCCAGAAATCTACCAGAACGGGCTTCCCAATGTAATTCTTCAAGAGGTCAGAGAGAGGATCCGAACTGTCAGCGGGGATTTCCCTGACATTGTCCGGATGCAGGGACACGGCTTCTTGAACCTTACGCTGAAGGTCGAGCGCCGTCTCCTTATAAATAGGATCCTTCAGTGAATCCAACGTGGCCAGGTCGTCCTCCGTCAACAGTTCCCCATACACAATTTTCTTGAACATCGGAGCGGTAATCACCCGCTGCCCTTGCCATCCACTTGCCTCAGGATCAATGCGACGGGCCAGATCCGAACTAAGCTTTCCCCCATCCACATATAGCATACGCTTGTCATTCAAGTCCAGTTCCTTCAGGAAGGCAATATCTTCATCTGAGAAAACCAAAGGCTCGTATCCATCTCTGGTGCCATTCTTCATCTGATACTGAGTCTGATGGATGAAATCAGCATAATTCATTGTATTTACCGCCTCGGATTTGATATATTTGTCCAAATAGTCCTTCAGAAGCGCCGGGATACTATCGTTGGCAGCCAGAGAAGCCTGCCTGCTATCATACGTATCCTTGACAACATTGGCGAAATCAGAACCATTCTCTGCATATGCGGCAAAAGTACCATCAAAAGAATTGAAAGTATATTTTTCTATCAAGGAATAATTCAGATTACTGACTGCGGCAAGACGACCTTCGATAAAGCCACTGCTTGACGGCTTCTCATCCAAGGAGAAGCATTCAACAGTCTCTGACCGGGAACTGCCGTCAGGGACAAGCTTGACGGTTTCTCCCGGATCAATTAAAAATGGCCTTGTAATAAGTTTGGCCCCGTTTCCAACCAGGAAAGCAACTGCAGGACCGTATTGGTCGAAAGATACGGATGCCTTGCCATCTTGGTCCGTCACCAACTCATACTCATCCTGGCTACCGGGCAGGAAAGTATTGACATATAATGTCATATGGATAGGATCGAGTCCGTCCAGACGGAAGGGGAAACGTATGTTCACCGTAGAATGCCCAATGGCCATATCAGGCTCTGGAAGGGATTCCGGAAGTTTTGACTCGTTAATGGTCTTCATCGCTTTCGGTGCCTTTCCGCTCAGATCAATATAATAAAAGTTGAAAGCTCCTTTGCTATTTTTTCCTTCGATGATGTGAACATAACGTACCTTTGGAGGGATAGGCTCAAAAATGAGCTTGAATTCTGCCTTTCCACTGTCATCCATATAGAATTCCTCGCCCGGTGTAATGCCTTCACCGCGAACAAGAGCGTATTGCTGGTTTCCATCGGTAAGATATGTATCCTTTGCGTACCTGATCCACATATGTGGATGATAGTTCGACAGCATCGAGAATACAGTAGCAGTGTCCGAACGATCGATACTAACAATCTCCTGTGAGCAAGAATTACGGAACGCATAGTAGGGATAATCAACTCTCTGTGGCAACTTACCGTTGCAAGCGATAAGAAGAACGGCAGACAAGAGAAGTAAAATGCGGTTATTTCTCATATCGGTAGTTATTAAATTCCATCGGTAAAGATGGGCAATTATATAGATGGAATCCCACCCTAAAAAGCTACAAACAGCACTACAATTAATATGCAAATGTAGCCCCCAAAATCAAAATTAAAAAAAATAGAGATTTTTATATCAAAAAGACGGATCCCAACCTGAGCAGTTAATATATTTTTGTCAAAATGCATATACTAATATCGCCGTCTGCACTTACAAAGAACAGGAACAGACGGCGATAAAACTAGAGTTGGATAGCGCTCCGACGGTCAATGCGACAGCCGCGGCAAAAAGGATAAATAATCTTTTCTTCATGATTAATAGTGTTTAAATGATTAATAATTATTAGTTTACAGCCCTAGTATAGAGGCTATAAATACTGTAAGTATAACTGCTCCATCTTGCGGCTCACTGTCGGATCGCCAACAAGTTTAGGAAAGCCGAGGGAATCGGCATAAAAGGTATGAAATCTACGGTCAAGAGACAGTGTGGGATTCGCTTTTGCAAAACTACCGTCATTGTCTATATACGCATCAAAACAAAACCTGTTTGCATTTACTACATGACGGATACTCTCTATATCTACTGCTTTTGGTTTTATGATAACAACAAACTGAAACTTCCCATTCAGGGCGTTTTCATAAAACATATGATATTTAGGCAATTGGCCAATCCTGCAGGTAGAGCAGCTCATCGAATCTATATATACGACCAGTTTCGGGATAGACTCGGTTAGATTATGATGATTCGGCAGATAACCAGAAAGCAATGTCATATCCGATGGAAAGGAAATCCGCTCACATTGAAACTTCTTTATTTTCGAAGATAACCTCGCTTCTTCACAGGAAGACACGGTCATCACAACTGCAATAACACCCACGAGAAGGCTCTTGATATTCATTTTTGTAACCATAGGTAATGCATTATGTAACAACACTTGCAAAGTTCGGGAGAAGATACCGACCGACAAAAAATACAGAGTTACATATTCAAAAGGCAATGAATTGACGATCAATGCGTTATTCTTTACTTGGGTTACAATTGCCACAAAGACGGAAAAAGGCCCGGGAATCCGGACCTTAAAGTTCTCTTTTGAGGGCTGCAGGCTTATCTCAAAAAGGGCTCCAACTCCGATGCAGTCACTTTCCGCATTGTCATCTCTGATGCATCTGCAAGATAGAACTCTCCCGGATCGCCTGGCACAAGGCCGACGATATTCCCTTCCATCCCGAATTTTCCTCGGATACGACCTTCCCAGTCGAAGACATAGAGAATGCTGTGGTGGGGACCGGATTCCAGGTCTTCAAGTGGAGCTCCGTAATACATCGCATAGATGAATCTATCATCCGAAGTAACAGAATTAAAGCATACCTTCAAGTCTTCGAGATTAAAACGCGGAGCGTCTCTAAGGCGCAAGAGCTTCACCGCACCGCTTTCAATGTCAATTACTCCAAGAACCGGCATCCTGCTCATGCAAAATGCCAATTTGCTTCTGTCCGGCTTTATACAGTCATTGAAATCAAAGACTCCGTCAAACTTGCTCAGTCCCACCATTTCGGGCAGGATGAATGGTTCTACCGAAGTAAGCATTTCCCCTGAAGTAAGACTGAAGATATCGAAACGCGGCAGATCATCAAGACGCTCACCGAGCCCATTCTGCCTGAGATTGGCCAGAACCACCCTCTCATTTTCCAGCAGGTAGGCTGAGACCACCGACAAGGAAAGGAAATCCCTCTCCGGATATATTATCTGGCACACCCTGTCATAAACTGTCTTCCCCGAATCCAGGCTCTCAGAAATGTTCCATATATATACCGCCCGACTATACGGCGAGTAGAAACAAGCTGCAAACTCATCCCCTTTTTTTCTTACATCCAGTCCGTAACCATCTTTCGGCTTTCCGGGGACATCATCCGTTGGGCAGAAAAGCCCCTGCAATTCTCCTGTTGAATAATCCCTGACTGAATACAAGCCCTCTGCTACGCCCTCTTTCGCCACTATCCTATCCCCGGTAACTGCACAGTCATCGATGGATGTCAGGCAGAAAGGAACCGCGGCTGAGGCCGGGGTGATCATAGGCTGTTCTGCAATGTCCCGGATACCAGTCAAATGTCCGGAAAAGAAAGACGACTCATCAACGCGGCTGCAGCCGGAGGCCAACAGCAAATAAGACAGTATAGCCAGAATTAACAATGCAACTCTTCTTTTCTCAGTTTTCATAGCACACAGTATGACTTCTCGCCTGGGACAAAATAAGACAGCTTATCTGGGCAAGGATATAACATTGTGTCAGAAGTAGAATCTGAACACTTGGCACCCCATATCTTCGTTCTGAAAAAGGAACTTTTCCTTTCCGGATAACAAACATGGACGGGAATCCCGCTTTGCCTGGACATCTCGTCTGCCATCTCCTTGAAATCCGAAGCATGCATCGGCGGTGAAGAATAATTACGGCTTTGGCTGTCACAGGAGCTCACCATGACAGACATCATCAATAAGGTTGGAACAATCAATCGTTTAACTAATCTACTCATAACTTACATGGATTCGACGAAACCAGAATGTCCATCTTTAAGAAAGCGTTCTTTCCACCGGTGCCTTCTGACCTTGACAGTCGATGGACTGCCCGCCCTGATAATAAAAGCAATCGTACTGTTTGAAAAGCCAGCAAAACAAAGGCTTATAAAACGATAATTGTCACTTTTCAAGGCAGGGTATGCCTTGCGGAACTGAACCATAAGGTTATCCTTATATTGGTTGACAGCATCCTCGACTTTCGTATAAAAAACGGGATTCTTGTCAAGATTGTCAATCTGGGCTTTGATTATATCCATCAATTCTTGATCTGTGCAAGAATATCTTTTTTCTCGGTATGACTGAGAAATTGTTATTAACGGTTCGAGTTTTGAGACCACCATCTGCCCTAATAACTCGTTCATTTTCAGGCGCAGATCCCTATTAATCTCATCTCGTTTCCTAATCTCAGCATCTGCCCTGGCCGCCCTACGCTCATTAAGCAGCATCACAACTGCTATGCACAAGATAAAGAATACGGCCAGGGAAAATACAAAAAACGTCCATCTTCGTGCCAAAGACCGGAAATATGTTGACTTGTCGTTCAAATACTGTTCCCGATACTCCAAGACATTATCATACAGTGATCTCGAAGGGGCGTCTTTCCCCTTTTGGACAATTTTTTCGAGATTGCAAAGCGCCCCGGTATCATCCCCCTTCTCTTTTGACAAAAGATATAATCCATAAATCAGGTTCGTCGAATCCGCTGGTGACGTGACAGATGCTTCGGCGATCCTGAAAACAGAATCAGATTCGTGATACAATCCTTGCCTCTGCAGGATCAGGGAATAATTGCACCAGTCAGAGGTTTGCATAAACTGAGCCGGCAAAGCCCGATACAAAGATTCCGACCTTCCTAACATGGCTGGATTGTTCTCTTCTACAAGCATCATGGCCAAAATCCGAGAGACATTATACTTAAGAGCAACGTCATCTATGATACTGGCTCTTTTGCTAGCCGATCCCAGAAGATCCAAAGCGTTTTTTCTGTCACCCCCGGCAGTATAGATAGATTGTGCAAGTAACAGTTCAGATTCAGCCCTGCAGCATTCAATTCGATATGAACCTTTTTCATAAGATGACAAATAACCCAAGGCATTCAGGCTCATCCGACAGAACTCCTGCGTCCGGTTTTCATTTCCCAACGAGTGATACACGTCAGCATAACCCTTGTATATACGGCCAAGGGAGTAATAATCCCTCTTCTTCCAAGCAGAATCCTCCAGATCGTCAAGGACATTCAGAGCCCCTGCATAATCGCCATGCAGGAGGAGAGACGGAACATCGGTTGAAAGCTTATCATCAACCATCGATGAAAAACTACCGCGCCTTACACCCCCATTACATGAACAGGCAGCGATTATCACGAAAGACAGGCATAGCAACCGGCAACGCATGAGCAACATAGCAATATACTGATTACAAATATACTGCTATCATACTGGAAAACCAAATAAAAAGGGTTACATTTTGAAATGTTAGCACCCTGATTATCAGTATATTACAAAAATTGATGGTTACATTACCTCTTTACCATCAAGGGGATGCTGGAGAATCCTTCCGGACGGTCGTACAGCTCGCAGTGGCAGTCGCCGAGATGCTTTACCTTGAAACCGTTGGCCTTATACTCCTCATAATTGAAGGCATTGAGTTCATCGATGGCTATCTGGTGGAACTTGTCGAAGTCCGGCCACCATTCCCAACCGCTTCCGAAATCATTGTACAGGAAAGCATCGGCGCACTGCTTGCCCAGCTCAGGAGTCACGTAGAATGCACCCATTGCAAGTACGTTCACTCCGTTGCCGGTAATGGCGCGGAAAGCAGCCGGCACCGACTCCACTACACCTGCATGTACCCCGGGGCACTTGCTGGCTGCAATATGGATTCCCATACCCGTACCGCAGAAAATCAGGGCCCGTTCAAACTCCTTTTCCGTAATCATGGCTCCTACCATGAGGCCGATACGATGGAACATCAACTCCGTGTCCTCCGGATCCGAATCCGCCTTCACGCCGATATCCGTAACCGTCCATCCTTTTTTCTCGAGATACTCCTTGATAGCTTCCTTAAGGGGATAGCCGGCAAAATCCGCGGCCATCAGGATCTGTTTGTCTGCTACAGTTTTCATGTCGTTAATTATTAGTCATTTAATAGTCGTTTCAAAGATAATTATAGAATCGTAAAAAACAAAGGCGGAGGCCCTCCTTACGGCAGGCCTCCGCTCTTTTCTGTATGGTTGATTCTACTCTCCCTTGAGGAAGTTTTCATACTTCTCGTAACCCGCCATATATTCGGGGCTCTCGGAGCGGAATATGAAGTAAATTCTCTTGAGATAGTCGGCAACGTTCTGCTTGACGGCGTCGTTCTTGGTAAGAGCGAAGCACTTCTCGAAAGGATCGAGACATTTCTTGAGGCTCTCGGAAAGCTGTGCAGTAAGTTCCTCATACTTCTTGTACTCGCTGTAAGGAAGGGCATTTGCCTCCTCCTGGAGTTCAAGGGCACGGTTGTAGAACATTACGCCTTCTCCGTAGAATCCCATCTCATACTCAGGATTGACGACCGCTGCCTTGCGGTATGCTGCGACTGCCTCGTCGAACTGATGGAGCTTGGCCCTGAGGTCACCTTCCACATAGTAGAGCGAGGGGTTGTCAGGCATCTGGGCCTTGGCCTTGTCAAGCAGGGTGATGAGCTTGGCAGGATCCTCGTTGGTGCTGATATACAGGTTGATGAGGTTGGCCATCACCTGTGCATTCTCAGGATACTTGCTGAAACCGGACTCGAGCCAGTTCTTGGCGTCGAGGGTATCCTTCCGGGAGAGGGAAACTTCTGCAAGGTTCGCATAGATGGAACCATCAGACTCGTAGCCGTAGCCAAGGGCCTTCTTGAAATAGTTCTCAGCACGGGAATAATCCTTGCCTTCAAGGGCCGTTACAGCAGCATAGTAAACGGAAGAAGTGTCGAGCTGGGTGCAGGGCGCTGTCATCGAGGCTTCGGCTGCCAGGCCGAACTTCTCGCTGGCAGTCTTGGAGTCACCGAAATAGTAGGCGTTGAAGGCCTCCTGATAGTAACGCTGGGATATCTGGGATATTGCGGCTGATATATCCTTGGACTTGCTGCCGGACGCATCCAACGATGCGGCTTTCTTGAAAGCTTCGAGGGCCTTGGGGAGGGCATCCTTGATGACCGGCTTGGTAATCTCCTGAAGGACAAGCTGTCCAGCTCCGTCGAAATACAGGTTCTTGTCGGCAAATGTCTGTTTGGTGAACTGTCCTGCGGAGAGAGTCACAACCTCGGTGGAGAGGGGTTTGTCGTTACCCATCACGAGACCGAGCTCCTGCATGCTTCCACCGACCACATTTGCAAGCGGATTGTTGTAGGCGTTCAGATAGGCCTGGCCTAGCTTGATCCAGGTCGCCACCTTATCGGCTTTCTTGGGGTTCTGCGCAGCAGCCTCAGCGGCATCGATAGCCTTCGTAAGGGTAGCTGCGGGCTTCATCTGTGCATTGGCAAACTGGAAAGCTGCCAGAAGCGCTAATGCGAACAAAATCTTTTTCATAATGGTATAAAGGCTAATTGTTATTGTTTTCTTCTTCAGGGACTTCCGCCGGGGCTTCGCCTTCCTCCTGAGCGTCGTCATTTCTGGCAACTACGGAAACGGCCGCGATGGAATCGCCCTCCTTTATGTTTATCAGCCGGACTCCCTGGGTCGCCCTGCCGAGTACGCTGATCGTGCTTACGGGCATCCTGATAGTCAGTCCTGACTTGTTGATTATCATAAGGTCATCTTCATCGGTCACATTCTTTATGGCCACGAGGGCACCTGTCTTTTCAGTTATGTTCAAGGTGCGGACACCTTTGGCTCCACGGGCCGTATGGCGGTACTCCTCAGGGTCGGAACGCTTTCCGTATCCGTTCTCACTCACTACGAGGACCTGCCTCTTGAGTGCATCTTCCGCTCCCGGATCCTGGCATACGACACCTATCACATAGTCACCTTCATCAAGATTGATGCCACGGACACCTGTAGCTGTCCTGCCAAGGGGACGGGCATCGGTTTCATCGAACCTCACGCAGCGTCCGCCGTGGGCCGCAATCATTATGTTGCAGTGGCCGTTGGTGAGGATTGCCTCAAGCAGTTCATCATCCTCGCGGACAGTGATGGCGTTGACGCCGTTCGTCCTCGGACGGGAATACGCCTCGAGGGTGGTCTTTTTCACAATTCCGCCCCTGGTGACCAGCATAATGTAGTTGTTCCTGACGAATTCCTCATCCCGGAGATTGCGGATATTGATGTAAGCCTTGATCTTGTCGTCGGCATCTATGCTGAGGATATTCTGGATGGCGCGGCCCTTGGAAGTGCGCGTCCCTTCCGGAAGTTCATACACCTTGAGCCAGTAGCAGCGGCCCTTCTGCGTGAACAGGAGCAGGGTCGAATGCGTATTGGCGATGTAGATATGCTCGATGAAATCGGCATCCCTTGTAGCTCCTCCCTTGATGCCGACACCTCCGCGGTTCTGGGTACGGAACTCGGTGAGGGGGGTACGCTTGATATAGCCGAGATGGGAGATGGTAATCACCTGGTCCTCATCGGCATAGAAGTCCTCGGGATTGAACTCGTCCTCGGAAAGGGTGATCTCAGTACGGCGGGGGTCGCCATAGCGGGCCTTGAGCTGGTTCGTTTCGTCCTTGACTATTCCGAGCTGCAGTTCTACGCTTGCAAGCACTTCGTTGCAGTGGGCGATGAACTTCTCAAGCTCCTCGTACTCGTTGCGGAGCCTCTCCCTTTCGAGTCCGGCCAGCTGGCCGAGCGTGAGGGCTACGATGGCGGCCGCCTGGGGCTCGGTGAAGTCATAGCGGTCCATAAGTATCTGGCGGGCATCGTCGCGGCTCTTGGCCTCGTAGCGGATGACGTGGACGATCTCGTCGATGATGTCCATGGCCTTCAGCAGGCCTTCCAGGATATGGGCGCGCTTCTTCGCCTTTTCAAGTTCGAAACGGGTGCGGCGCACTACGACTTCGTGGCGGAAATCCACGAAGTTCTGGATTATCTCCTTGAGGCTCAGCGTCCTCGGACGGCCCTTTACGAGAGCCACGTTGTTGAAGGAGAAACTGGACTGGAGCGGGGTGTACTTGAACAGGGTGTTCAGCACCACGTTGGAATTGGCACCCTGCTTGAGGCGGATGATGACGCGGACGCCCTCGCGTGAGGTCTCGTCGTTGATATAGGAGATGCCTTCAATCCTCTTGTCCTCGACCATCTGGGCGATCTTCTCGATCATCTCCTTCTTGTTGACCATGTACGGGATTTCGGTGACCACGATGGTCTCCCGGCCCTTGTCGTCCACCTCGATGTCG